>ERZ772851.70-NODE-70-length-128408-cov-34.202644_pt1 | contig 128408 bp, 100 predicted proteins | sample MGYA00512137_ERZ772851 | MGnify/ENA primary metagenome ERZ772851 (study PRJEB29015, sample SAMEA2737663) | human gut metagenome | biome: human gut; feature: human-associated habitat; material: faeces | place: China | collected 2012 ... | reverse complement strand
TCGCTAAAAGTTTATTTCTCAATTGGTTAAGTCAAACCGAGAAAAATCTAAAATAAATTATCAGGCTACTTTTGCAGCTCAGTTGATGTATTCGGATGTAGATACGTATGAAGTAATGCCATGGCCCGACCGTATATATCAGGGATTGTATGATATAGCAGGAACTGACAAAAAGCAGCGTATTCCCCGCGATTATTCTACACAGATGCAGATCATGATAAATACGCTGAACGACATCAAAGTGTCGGATTGTGCTGTTAGTGGAACTCACGGCATTGGCGTATTGATGGCAAACTCGATGATGTTCCAGCGTTTTCCTAATCATGACGGTTATGATGATCCTTCTTTCTCCAGTTTTTACGGACAGACCTTACCATTGATGAAAGACGGTATTCCGGTAGAAATTGTACATATGGAAAACTTGCCGTTCAAGCAAACATTGGCCGATGTAAAGGTTTTGATTATGTCTTATTCCAATATGAAGCCAATGGAAGAACGTTATCACCAGATGTTGGTCGATTGGGTAAAAAACGGTGGTGCACTGATTTACTGTGGAGAGGATATTGATCCGTATCAGCAGGTTCCTGAATGGTGGAATAAATCTCCTTATGCATATCATTCGCCTTCAGAACATTTGTTTGAATTAGCAGGACTGGACAGGAAACCGGCTGCCGGAAAATATACGGTGGGTAAAGGAAAAATACAGGTTATACGCCGCGATCCGAAATACTTTGCGTTGGAACCGGATGGTAACAAAGTGTTTAAAGAGTGTGTATATTCTCTTTATAAGGAGGTGAGTGGTGAAAAAGTTGAACTGAAGAATAATTTTGTTGTCCAGCGTGGTGCATATGTCATTGCGGCCGTCCTGGATGAAAGTATTTCTTCTAAACCTGTACAAATTAAAGGGTTGTATATTGATTTGTTCGATAAAGACCTGCCTGTTATTTCTCAGAAAAAGATTAATCCGGGAGAGCAGGCCTATTTGTATGATTTGCGGAAAATAACAGAGAAGAGTAAAGCGCATGTTTTGTGTGGGGCATCAAGAATCAGTGATGAAAGACTGGGTGAGAAGGAATACTCTTTTATTGCTAAAAGTCCGTTGAACACGACGAATGTTTCCCGAATTTATTTGCCTTCCGTTCCTAAAGAAGTAATGATAAATGGTGAACATTTTGACTGGAAGAGTAACTGGGATAAGAAATCTTCTACTTTGCTAGTTCGGTTTGAAAATAACCCCGATGGAGTAGAAGTAAACGTTAAGTGGTAAATATTGATATGATAACTCAATAGATTTTTTATAAAGAATGAAACGTATTGTTTTTTTAGATTATGTACGTATTTTCGCATGCTTTCTGGTAATGGTTGTGCATGCTAGCGAGAATTTTTATGGTGCTGCCGGATCTACTGATATGGTAGGTCCACAGTCATACCTTGCATCAGAGACAGACAGGTTGTGGGTATCTGTATACGACGGATTTTCACGTATGTCGGTTCCACTTTTTATGATTGTGTCTGCTTTTCTTCTTGTTCCGATGAAGGAAGGACAGAACATGTGGCAGTTTTATCGTCATCGCTTTATGCGCATATTGCCTCCGTTCTTGATCTTTATGGTTTTATATAGCACGTTGCCGATGTTATGGGGACAAATTGACTCAGCTACCTCAGTGAAAGATTTGTCACGTATATGGCTGAATTTTCCGACTTTGGCAGGACATCTCTGGTTTATGTATCCTTTGATAAGCCTTTATTTGTTTATCCCGATCGTTTCACCGTGGATCAGTAAAGCTAGTGCGAAAGAGGAACGTTTCTTTATTGTGCTTTTTCTGGTGTCGACATGTATGCCTTATCTGAATCGTGTAGCGGGTGAAGTATGGGGACAGTGTTTCTGGAATGAGTACCATATGTTATGGTATTTCTCAGGTTATTTAGGTTATCTTGTGCTGGCACATTATATACGTGTACATCTTACCTGGAGTCGCTCTAAACGTCTTTGGGGCGGTGGACTCCTGATGGTAATAGGTGCATTGTGGACCATTTATTCTTTTTATTGTCAGGCCGTTCCAGGTGAAATACTCTCAACTCCTGTAATCGAAATCGGATGGGCTTTCTGCACCATAAACTGTGTACTTCTTACTGCCGGAACATTCCTGATATTCAGCACCATTAAGGCTCCTTCTGCTCCACGGTGGGTAACTGAAATGTCAAAGTTGAGTTATGGTATGTACCTGATGCATATATTCTGGTTAGGATTGTGGGCTGCCTTGTTTAAGCACAATTTGGCATTGCCTACTGTTATGGCTATTCCTTGTATTGCTGTCTGTACATTCATTTCGAGCCTTATTGCAACGAAGATCATATCGCTTATTCCTGGAAGTAAATGGGTTATAGGATAATGATTTGTCATGAGATGAGATTGTAAGCTTTATCTTAGGTTGTTTATCATTTGTTGGGCAGTAATGTTAGTAGCAATAGTTGGTCTACTGACGTTACTGCCTTAAAACATAGAAACATATCTGTTACAGATAAGGTAAAATTTCAATTATAGAAAACCGTTAGGACAATTAAAGTATATACGTATATTTAAAGAACTACTTATATTTAATATGAAGACAAACACTGTAATTTGTACATTATTTATTTTACTTCCTTTTATATCGTATGCTTCGATAAAGAAGACGAAAAGTAGTGATGTGCTTCAGCCCGTTTCTTTTAATGAAGTAATTCTCGAAGATAATTTTTGGTTGCCACGTTTACAGATTCAAAAGGAAGTACTTGTTCCCTTTGCTTTGGAAAAAGTACGCCCTGCCATGGACAATTTGCGTAAAACCGGAAATTATTTAAATGGAGTGAAAGATGAGCTTCCATTTCCGCATCGTTTTGTAGCTTCAGACCTTTATAAAGTGATGGAGGGAGCTGCATATCTGTTGACTTTGGAAAAAGATTCAGCATTAGAGCATACGATGGATAGCATTATAGATCTCATCGGAAATGCACAAGAAGAGGATGGATATTTATATGAGGCTCATACAACTGGAGTTTCGGCTTCACATGAACATTGGGGAGGAGCTGGAATGGGAGATAAGCCGTACTCATGGGTAGTCCATAGCCATGAATTATACAATATGGGACATATGTACGAAGGGGCAGTTGCTTATTATCTGGCAACGGGTAAAGATAAATGGCTGAAAATTGCTGAAAAAAATGCACGTCATATAAACCATGTCTTTTTTGAAGGAGATCCTAAATATAATAATGGTAATCCTGTAAATCAGGCTCCTGGTCATCAGGAAATAGAACTTGCATTGGTTAAGCTATATCGTACAACAGGAGATTCACTTTATCTGAAGATGGCTCAAAAGTTTATTGATATTCGTGGTGTCACTTACCAGCCCGAAGGAGAAGGTGTAATGGCACCTAGTTATGCACAGCAGCATTTGCCTGTTCGTGAGCAGACTAAAGCGGTTGGACATGCTGTTCGTGCCACTTATCTTTATGCTGGTATGGCTGATGTATTGGCACAAACAGGTGATAAGAGCTTGCAGCCTGCTCTTGATAGCATTTGGAATAATATTGTAGATACGCGGATGCATATTACAGGGGGATTGGGAGCTATTCATGGTATTGAAGGCTTTGGTCCAGAGTATGTACTACCTAATAAAGATGCTTATAATGAAACTTGTGCCGCCGTAGGAAATGTAATGTTTAACTATCGGATGTTCTTGGCAAAAAAAGACGCCAGGTACGTCGATGTGGCCGAGGTAGCATTATATAACAATGTGTTAGCTGGGGTGAATTTGGATGGTAATAAGTTCTTTTATGTAAATCCGTTGGAAGCTGATGCACGTAATGCATTTAATCAAGGCCTGAAAGGACGCTCTCCTTGGTTTGGTACGGCTTGTTGTCCTTCCAATATCGCTCGGTTGATACCTCAGATACCGGGAATGATGTATGCTCATACCGATAATGATATTTATTGTACTTTTTATGCCGGTACTTCTACAGTAGTTCCTTTGTCTGATGGGAAAGTAACGATTAAACAGACAACAAACTATCCTTTTGATGAATCTGTACGTTTTGAAATAAAACCAGAGCAGTCAAAGCAAAAGTTTGTCATGCATTTCCGGATTCCAACGTGGGCAGGCAAACAATTTGTTCCTGGAAAGTTATATCATTATTTAAATGATAAACCGGCTGAGTGGAAAGTTTTATTGAACGGGAAAGAGGTATCTGTGAAACCGCATAAAGGATTTGTTACCATAGAACGTGCCTGGAAAAGTGGAGATCTGGTAGAATTACAGCTTCCTATGCTAGTCCGTTACAATAAGGCTATTTCTCAGGTAGAAGCAGATATAGATCGTGTATGTATTACTCGTGGGCCGTTAGTATATTGTGCGGAGTCTGTAGATAATGTTGCCATGCCGGCAAGTTATGTTGTGAATCCATCTGAGGATATAAGTATTACTAAGGGAGCAGGTGCATTGAAATATATAGATTTTATAACAGTGCCTGTGCACTCTGTTCAAGACAAGGATGTACATTCTCTTACTTTACTTCCTTATTATGCTTGGGATAATCGAGGCGACGACGCTATGATTGTATGGTTGTCGGAAAATGATTCTTTGGCAAATGCATCTATACCTAAAATTTCTGAGTATATTTCGGATATAAAAGCTACACATACATTTGATAGGGATGACGTATATGCAATGTTGACCAATGGATATCCAGTCAATTCTTTTGACACCTCTATTCCACGTTGGACAAGTTGGCCGCAAAAAGGTGAGGAGCAAATTGTTGAATTTATCCTGAAGCGTCCGATTGCACTGCAAAGTTTTTCTGTATACTGGTATGATGATGGTGGAGGTGTACAGGTTCCGAAATCATGGTCATTGGAGTATAAACAGAATGGAGAATGGAAAACTTTTCCAATTTATGTGACAGATGAATATAGGATGTTGAAAGACCAATACAATATGGTTCATCCGGGTAAAGATATCACCACTGAAGGGCTGCGTCTGAGAATTGTACCTTTGCCTCATGCAGCAGCTGGTATTTTGAGTGTACAAATTGAAGAAGTAAAATAAAAAACTTCCATTTACAGTTCAAGAGAGTAAAGAATCAGCCTTTCGCTTGTTCTGGCTAATTGGAAATTTTATTGCTGTCTGATAAAACTGCGTAAAAGTATAAGATTTTTATCAGACAGCAATTATTTTAATTGGAGATATAGTCTTTGGGAAGTACTCCAAATTTGGCTTTAAAGCATTTGGCAAAGTAAGAAGACGATCCGAATCCTGTACGTTCGAATACTTCTGTAACTCTGTAGCCTTCTTTTAGTAACTGTGCAGCTTTATTGAGACGGCAGTTTTTTAAATAGTCGTTAGGTGGCATTCCAGAAAGAGCTTTTAGCTTCCGGTAGAAATTAGAACGGCTCATGTTCATTTCTGCGGCAAGTGTATCGATTGAGAAACTTTCATCTGCCAGCTGCTGCTCTATAATTTCTTGCATCTTTTTGATGAACTCCTGATCTTGAGGAGTTAACTGAATACCTGTTTCTTCTTCTTCCTTTTCTTCTGGTTTGGCATCAGGAAGGAACGAAGTCATATGTTGCTGGAATGTTGTGCGCAGTTTCAACAAATTGCGTATTTGCATATGTAGTTGCAAAATCGTAAACGGTTTTTCTACATAGGCGTCTGCACCATACGAAAAGCCTTCAACCTTTGCTTCTGGCAAAACCTTCGCTGTTAGCAAGATGACAGGTATGTGTGAGTATTCGATATTGTTCTTGATTTTGGCACACAGTTCGAGACCGTTCATGAGTGGCATCATGACATCGCTGACTACAATATCTATATCATTGTCTTCGATGACTTGTAAAGCCTCAATACCATTTTTAGCTTTCAGTACATGGTAATATTTTTCCAGACCGGAGTACTCCATTTCCAAAAGATCAGTGTTGTCTTCCACCAGCAGTACACTATATTGAGGAGCATCAGGCGAATCATTGCTGTTATCGTTTGCGGCTGTATATTGTGAGTCTGGTATGATGCCTACTTCTTCTTTTTGTTCATTTTTGCTGTAGATAGGAAGAGTCAGAACGAATGCTGCCCCGCCCAGATGACTGTCTTTTACGCAGAGTGTTCCGTGATGGGTTTCGGCCAGTGCACGTGAATAAGCAAGTCCGATACCGCTTCCCTGAACAGATTTTTCGTCAGCTATCTGGTAAAAGGTCTGGAATATTTTTTCTTTCTCGTTGTCTGATATGCCAGGGCCGTCATCTTCTACCCAGATAGAAAAATCCGTGTCATTCTTTTCGATACCTATTGAAATTGCCTTATTGGCATATTTCATTGCATTACTTAATAGGTTGACCAGTATTCTGTTGATCTTTTCACCGTCTATCAGTGCTTCAAGCTGAAAATTCTCAGGTATATGGATTGACAGGCTGATATTTCTTAAATCGGTAGATCCGATAAACTGTTGATAAATATCATTAATCAAGTGGCATATATCATGCTGCTGAAGGTGAAGTTTGATTTCTCCTGATTCTATTTTCTGAAAATCAAGCAGTTCATTGGTTATTCCTAGCAGGTAATCCACATTCTTGTTGATAACATTTAAGTACCGTTCCTCCATTTTTCTGTCTATGCTCACATGCATGATGCTTTCCAGAGGAAGTTTAATTAATGTAAGAGGTGTTCTGATTTCGTGAATCAGGTTTATGAAGAAGTTTACTTTACTTTTGTATACTTCTCTGTCTTTTTCAATCTGATATTCTTCTACTCTTTTCCGATATTTTCTTTTTAAATGTTGTTCTCTTTTATGTAATGTATAGACTATACTGCCGATTATGCATAGTGTATAGACAATATATGCCCAGATAGAACGGTACCAGGGAGGAGTGATGATAATCCATAACCGGGCTGTCTCCTCATTCCATTGCTGGTCGTTGTTCGAGCCTTTTACCAGTAAGCAGTATTTTCCTGGCGGAATGTTGTTGTAAGACGCAAAATTATCCTCTACATTATTGTACCATTCTGTATCGAATCCTTCCAGTTTGAATGAAAAATGATTCTTTTTAGGATTCTGATAGCTTAAAGATGAGAAATAGACTGTAAAGCTATTGTAATGGAAAGGTATTTTTATCTCTTGGCTTAAATAAATGGGTTGCTCAATGTTCAGTAATTTTCGTATATCCAAAGTTGTATCTGTGTGTGTCAGCACAAAATCGGTAATATATACAGGAGGTATGAACGTATTCTTCTGAACCAGCGACGGCTTGAATGAACTGAATCCGTTGACTCCTCCAAATAACAGAATTCCTTCTGATGTCTTGTAAGAAGCACGTTCGCAGAACAGGTTTTCCTGTAGTCCGTCAGATGTAGTGAAGTGCTGGTACTCTTCTTCTTTTTGAGGATTTATTTTGGTCAGACCGATGTTACTGGTAACCCATAGATAACCTGAAAAATCCTGCTCTATAGAGTATACTACAAGTGTAGACAACTGTTTATTGTTGCTGTTGAAAGTAGTAAATGTTTCTGTTTGCGGATTAAATTGGCAAAGACCGTTTCCATTGGTTCCCAGCCATATCTTCTGTTTGGAGTCTTCAAATAAAGTTACGATGGAGTTACTGCTTAGAGATGTGTTTACTCCTTGTTTATGTTCATAGTGTTTCCAGTAATTGTCTTTTCTGTTATTATAAAATATTCCGTTGTTGGCAGTTGCTATCCAGAGATTGTTGTGCGAGTCTTCGTAAATGTCTGTAATGGAAATCATGGCTCCGACCGACGTTTCTACTCTGAAGTTATCTTCTTCCGAATTATAATAACACAGTCCCCAGTTGGTTCCTATATAAATGGTTCCGTTGTTGCACTTATATATTTTTTGGATGTTGTCACTACATACTGTATTGGGGGTATTATACGAGTGGTGATAACTTTTTATTTTTCCGTCGCTCAGGTTAAGCACTTTCAGACCGTTTGAGAACGTTCCGATCCAGAGTTCGTTTCCGTTCAGGCAAAGAGTTCGTATATCGAAGATTTGTTTTTCTTTTTCTGCCAGGTTATATTCCTGAATTTCTTTACTGTCTATATTGTATTTGAAGAGTCCTTTTTGGGTACCTATCCAGATAATACGGTGAAGATTATCCTCGTAAAACGTGTTTACGATTGGATTATTAGGGATAATATGCTGGTTGAATATCTTATTTTTGGGTATGATATGAACTGCTCCGGCCTGATTGGTTAAAGCCCATATTCCACCTTCCTTATCTTTCATGAAGAAATTAATATTCTGATTTACAACGGCATTGTTGATGTTGTAGGTTTCTGTTAACTCCGATAATACCTGTGTCTTATAGTTGTATAGAAAAACACCGTTGTCTGTACCGATCAGGAATGTTTCCGGATTGAAACTGATCAGACATTGTATAATCTGAAATTTGCTGGATTCTAGTCTGTGATATGTTGTCTGGCCTGACGAAGGATCAATCTCGAATAAATATTTGCTGTCAGTACCTATCCATAGCCGGTTATTTGCCGCTAATATAGAATTAGCTTTCAATGAAGTTGTGTTTGTCTTTTCTGCTTTTGTATGCAGGGGATATGAGTGAAGCAGTTCTTGATTCTTGTTAAAACATAATATCCCCTCTTGCAAAGACGAAACATACAACTTTTCGTTTTTGGCATCCACATACATATCCCATATAAATGATTGACACTGGTTGTTTTGTTCCAGAACCTTGGTCTTCAGGTTATAGAAAAATACTCCCTGTCCTAAAGTGGCTATTGCGATTTGATCATCAGAAAACTGGACTATCTTTCTTACTTCACTGCTGATCGATACTCCGAATTTAGTTGTCTGTGTAAATGCCTTAAAACTGTTTTTTCTGTCGTAAATGTATATACCGCAGTCGGTTCCTATCCATATTTGACGCTGCTTGTCTTCAAATAGGGAAAAGATAAAATTACTGCCCAGCGATTGTGCCTTTTCTTGTGAAGAAGTTCGGTATATTGTATTTTTTTGTCCGTCAAAACAATTTAAACCATTATTGGTTCCTAGCCAGATAAAACCGTAACTGTCTTGCAGAGCACACCATATTGTATTGTGTGACAATCCGTCTTTTACTGTATAAGAGTCGATTACGAATAACGAAGAGGCTTTTATCTGATGATTGAATAAAAGAGCGAATAGTATTAAGAAGTATTTAATTAAGTGGCTTTTCGATAGCATACGTCAGTCTTATATAATGGTTTTTCATGTTTAGGTACAAAGTTATAATATTTATCTGTTTGAAGGGAATAAATCAGATTTATTTGCGCATGAATAGTCGGATTAGATTGAGTCTTGCTTGCATTGATATGTATCTTTATATAATTAGAAAAACAGAATTCTGATTTTTACAGAATTCTGTTTTGGAGTATTTGAACGTATAGTCTTAATTTTTTTGCCAGTGAATGGATTGCAGGAACCAGCGGATATCATTTTCGTTTAGTCTCTGCTTTTTCAGCAATTCGGGGAGGCTGTCGTAATTTTTACGGAACTCATTAATGCGGTCGGCAAACGAACTGTTATCATAAGTTACGGCTCGTCCGGTTGTTTCCATATCACCTAGTTCCTCGATATAATCGATGCTGGCGTTTCGGTATCTCATTTCAACAAAACTCTTTTTCATTCGTTTGAATTTGCCATACAATCCGTCGTTTATTTCCGGTTGGTTGCTGTCATAGGTTACCTTAACCGTATATGCACGTTTGCAGTTACTGTCGGGCAGTGAAATGCTGAGCTTCAATTCAGTACCATCGTAGCTGTATGCCGCTTCCTTACCGTTGACGGTAACCCGGACTGCTGGAGCAGAACCTAAAATATCGATACTGTAATTGCGCTTTTTAGGCATGCCTTGATAATTACCTTTGCGTTCACCAATATTTACGGTCAGCGTATTTTCGTCTCGAACAGATGAAACTTGAGTACGTGCATACTGCTTCTGGTAAGTCTGATCATTACCGTTGTCTTCATAGAACGAGAAAGAACCGTTTCCTCCGGGGAATAATGTAAATCTGACAGTCTCGTCATTTCCGTGCAGATTCTTTACGTCACCGTAGAAAGGAAGTATGGCACCGGCTTTTACATACACAGGATATTCGTCGAGGGTAAAGACACGTTCTACAGTCTGTCCGCCCTTTAGCAGTGTACCGGTATGCCATTCGTACCAGTCGTTTCCGGCAGGCAGCCACACCTTTGTTGTAGCGAAGCCATTGACCATAGGCGATGTAACGGGGGCTATGATCATTTCATCTCCAAACATATACTGGTTTTTAAACTGATAAGCTTCTTTGTCTTCCGGATAGTCGTAATACATCGGACGGCAGAGTGAGATACCTTCGTCATATGTCTTGCGTGCCATGGTATAAGTATAAGGAGCTATCTGATAGCGCTGGCGTATCGTGTTGCGCAGTACACCGAGATATTCCTGGTTGAATACCCAGGGCTCTTTGTTCATAGCCGAGCTTTTCATGGAGTGTGTACGCATAATCGGACTGAATGCTCCGAACTGCATCCAGCGCACAAATAGTTCTTTGTCCAGCTCCGATACGCCTTTGGCAAACTGGTGACCTCCCAGATCGTGACTCCAGTAACCGTAAAGCACATTAGATGCGGTAGAGTTGAAGTAGGGGAGAAACTCCAGCGTTTTCCATGTACTGTAGGAATCACCGGAGAAACCTATCTGATAACGGTGATTTCCCAGGCCTCCCCAGCGGTGATACAGCAACGGACGGGTTGTACGGTTGCGCTCCATGTCGCTGAACAGTACATAATTAAGCCACCATGTATTGTTCAGTGTCTTTATATGTCTGTCGAACATATCTTGCTGCCAGTCCAGCCACCAGAAATCTACTCCTTCTTTTTCCATCGGGCGCAGAATGGTATTCAGCCATCCGCTCATGAACCGTTTGTCTGAACCGCAATAATCTATCCGCTGCTTGCTGCTGGGATCCATTCCCATCCAGTTAGCCATATCTTTGTATCTCTCTTCGTATGGCTCAATGCCGCCGGCAGGGTGCAGGTTGAGTGTAACCTGCAGTTTTTTACCTTTCAGATATTGAAGGAATTGTGCCGGATTAGGGAAAAGAGATCTGTTCCATGTATAACCGGTCCATCCGCCTCTTCCCGGGTTTACGTAATGCCAGTCCATGTCGATGACTAACACATCCAGCGGTATGTCGTATGCATCAAATTTGGCAGTCAGATCCCGAAGTTCGTCATCAGAATAACTCCAGTATCTGGACCACCAGTATCCGAAAGCATATCGTGGAGGTAAAGGTACTTTTCCGGCAAAAGTGGTAAAGTCTTTGAGAGCCGCCTTGTAATTATGTCCGTAGGCCATAAAGTACCAGTCCTGTCCCTCACCGGAAGGGCGCTCGGTTACCCATGCCCATTCCGAATCATCGAACAGCAGTCCTTTAGAGTCGTCTATCAAGGTCCATCCGTCGGTCGACAATATTCCGTCTTCTATCGGCATAGGCTTATGGTCACCATTGTCATTCCCGTTTCCAACGAAAATGTCGCCGTCGTATCCGTCTAACGTGCGGAATGTACCTTTCAGATTTCCGGCATTGGTATCACCCGGTTTCCAGTGGAAGGATGGAGTGATATTTTTTGAATCAATAGCCAGGTTGCTTGCAGTAAACTTTCCGCTGTCTTTCTTGTATTTCAGAGTGAATTTGCTGGTTGTAATTTCAATCCACCCATCCGAGTCGTGTACTTGAAATTCGGCCGGTGCATAATTCCTTTCGACGGCTACAAAAGACGGAGAGTTAACAAACTTCCCGTCTTTCTGCCATTCCATACGAATCGTTCCGTCACTGATTATCGTAAAGCGAGTATGTTCGTCCTGATATGCGACATTAGAGGTATTATTGTCTTGTGCCAGCATTTTTATGCCGGAGCAGATGCATAGCAGTAAAATCCAGATTGTTCTCATTGTTTCTACTAAATGAAATTAATTAGCTGGGAAAAGCAGCATTAGTGCCGGTATTCCCGATGCGGAATAACTGTCGATAACTTCATTTCCCGATAACTTCTTTGTGTATTCTCCTCCACAGATGTTGCGGGTTTTGTCACGGTTGCTCCATCCGGTAGCGATTGTTTTTTTCAGGAAGGGGACATATTGCTGCTGTCCGCAGTCGTATACCAGCATTGCAATATACTGTGAGAAAATTGCTGTATAAATTCCTTGCTCTATACCGCTTTCGAATGGTAACACTCCATGTTCTGCTGACATGTCTTTCACCGTATAGTCTGTTGTCAGAATAGCATTGTCCAGGTATTTTTTATCTCCGGTAGCTTTGTACAAGAGTACAGAAGCACCAATGAAAGTTGCCTGATTGTACACATGGGTTTTCCAGGCCGGTTCGTGCTGTCCGTGTCTGCTGTCGGCTATTCTTCCTGTTTGCTTGTCGAACAGATTCTCTACACCCCAGTCGTAAATTTCTTTTGCTTTGGCCAGATACTGTTCGCGTGTCTGATACAGAGGAATTTTGTCTGCTGATGGCTTTCTGTTTTTAGGTACACTGTTGTAAAGTGTCATTGCAGCTACGACTGTCGGGAAATTGATACATGCCATTTTTCCGTCACGGTCACTGTCGTTTGGCTTTGGATGCTGTATCGGCTGCCATTGCCAGAACATCCCGCCTTTCTTCGGGTCGTATGAACCGGTATCTCCGACTTTTTCTGAGCCATACCATACACGGCTGAAGCTGGCTTCCGAGAGTTTCAGATATTCATCGTCGCCGAACAACTGGTAAGCACGTGCCAGTGTGATGGTCCACCACTGGATATCGTCGTAAATAAACCAGCCGGTATTTTCATTGTTGTCATGAAAGTTGAATCCGGCATATTGTGCTTTATTTCCTTCAAATATTTTACGGCTTAATTCCTTGAATTCCTTTTTACGCTTTTTATCTCCCTGTTTGCAAGCCAGGCGATAAGCGTTCATCGACATGTCCCAGTACATCGGCTGGCACCAGATTGCAGCAGCTCCTTTCCAGCGGTCTACTGCTTCTGGAAAGGAAGTATCGGTCTTGTAAATGTATTTTTTACTGTCAAGAAAAGTCTTGTTGAAGCCCTCATAAGCACTCCATACGTCCTGATTGGTATATCCGTCATTTACGGCAGATGCGGACAATACCGCACAGCAACCTATTATTGAAATATATTTTCTAAGATTCATGATGGCTTATTATTCTACAACAAATTTAAAGATTGTATGGCTTGTATATTTTTCTCCTGGACGTAATACGCATGAAGGCCATTCAGGCTTGTTGGGCGTATCCGGATATTTCTGAGTCTCCAGACATACAGAAGCGCGGAAGTTGTATTTGGTATTTTTCTTTCCGGTTTGTGTGCCATCCAGGAAGTTTCCGGTGTAAATCTGGATTCCCGGTTCGTCTGTATAAACTTCCAGTTTGATACCGCTCTGTTCCGATTTCAGAGAAGCACATACTTCGTTGATGTTCCCTTTGGTATCGAGTACCCAGTTGTGGTCAATACCGTGACCGTTTTTCAGTTGTTCTGTTTCTTCATTCAGACGTTCTCCAAGTACGGCGGGCTGGCGGAAATCCATCGGAGTTCCTTCTACCGGAAGAATTTCACCAGTTGTCATGAATGTACTGTCTACCGGTGTGAAGTGGCTGGCATTTACCATTAATAAATAATCAGCATTTCCTTTGGCCGGATCTCCGTCCAGATTGAAATAAGAATGGTTGGTCATGTTGATGATAGTCGGTTTGTCTGTTTCCGCTTCGTACTTCAGATCGATGGCATTGTCGTCTGTCAGTCGCATGGTAACCGTACAGTTCACGTTTCCAGGAAAACCTTGTTCCATATCTTTGGCGTAGTAAGATAGTTTCACCTCACTGCTGTCTGTCTGGGTTGCGTCATATACTACATACTGGAATCCCTTAGGACCACCGTGCAGACAATGTCCGTAATTGTTCTGTGGCAATTGATAAGTTGTACCGTCCAGTGTAAAACGTCCGTTTGCAATTCTGTTCGCATACCGGCCGATACTTGCTCCGTAGTCGGAAGGATATTTTATATAATCCTGAATAGAGTCGAATCCTAATACCACATCGCGCATTACTCCGTTACGGTCTGGAGCCATCACCGAAACGATTCGTCCGCCGAAGTTGGTAACACACACTTCCATGTTGTTTTTGTTCTTCAAAACAAATAGACCTGTCTTTTTTCCGTTTATGTCAGTAACGAAGTTCTGAGGGTTCAGACCGGAGTCTGTGAGAACAGCAGAATTATCTTGTTTGTTCCCTACGCATGCAGTTAAGAATAATGTTGATAAGATAGATGCAATTAATGTTTTTTTCATAAGCTTATTAGTTTGTTTATACAAAAGATACCTGTCCCTTAGAACAGACTAAGCAAAGAAAGGCTTTTTACATTAATTTAAACGAAAATCTTTATTCAATGAATGATAATATCTGCTCAAATTACCCTTCATCCCCGTTCCTACCCCTTCTGAGGCCTTTTCTCAGTGTGTTTTCTCATTGTCAGGAGTATTTTCATACGTCCGCACAGATGCCAGATTGCCAGTATGCTGAACAGGATACCTGCCTGATAATGCAGTATTCCTAAATGAGTGCCGGCATTTTCCCGATGCAATATCAGGATGAGGCCTGTCGCACTTGTCAGTAAATAAACGGCCGACAGACAAACCGTAACCTTGCTGCGTTGCCTGAATCTTTCGGGCAAGCTTTTATACCATCCCCGGTGAGCCCTTATGTGTCCAGTGGACAGGATGATAAACAATACTCCCCATACGATATGTGCAACTCTCCAGATTTTTACATTTGACTGTACGATACCATGACCTGCCGCATGGATAATCAGACCGGTAATAAGAGTGAGCAGACATATAGCTGCCAGAACGAGGTCGATGTAGAATGTTCTTTGTTTCTTCATGATTATTATTTGTTAGGGTTAGCCGGTACAGTTCGGGGTATGTCCGGCATACATACTTCGTGTTGTTCCGGATGCAAAGTTAGCCCGATGAAGAAACGGAGGCAATGGATAAGATAGGGGAGTACTTGGACTATTTATGGTTTTTGCGGAAGTCGGTTGGAGATATTCCTGCTGTTTTCGAAAAGAGCCGGGTAAAGTAAGCGTAATCTTCAAATCCGAGTTCCTGGGCTATTCCCTTTACGCTTTTACTGGTATATATCAGGCTCCGTTTGGCTCTTGTCACAATTTCATATTGTATGTTCTGGCTGACACTGAACCCCGTCGTCCCTTTTACCGCTTCGTTGAGATACATGAGCGAGATATTCATCATGCGTGCATAGTAACTGGGACTGTGGCTGTGCTCTACATGCTGTTTGAGCAGGTTCCTGAAGGTGATGGTATGCTCCACATAACGTTGGGGCAGGCTATGAGCCGTTTGCTTGTAGGTGATAGCTTCTCCGATGATGTCGATGATGGCAAGCGACAGGTGCAGTGCCAGTGCCTGTGGATGTTTGCCAGTCTGTGCCAGTTTGCCGGCCAGGATGGTAAACAGCGATGTAAGTTCAGTCTGCTGTTCCGGTGACAGTTCTACCGTCTGTGTGCCAAGTGTATATTGTTCAAAGGATCTTTTGGAATTTTCTTCGATGAATGCGCTGTCAATCATCAGTATATAGGCATTCAGTCCGGTAGCCTGTACAAAGCTGTGTACCTGTCCGGGTAATACCAGAGTGGCACAATGCGCCGTCAGCCTGTAGCTGTTGAAGTCTATATGGATGTCACATTCACCCGATTCGACGAAGCCGAACATATAGTAGTCATCCTGATGCGCATAGTCGACAGGGGTATGCTGCATGCCGTCTGCTGAAAATACACGAAGGTGTATGCCAGTATCGGAAATATCGGAAACTCTATGTCTGGGCAGTTTTTTCATCGGAATATATAAAAAAGAAAAACCACCGATAATTTAGTTATCGATGGTTTTCTTTTGGTGATCCGCTTGGGGCTCGAACCCAAGACCCCAACATTAAAAGTGTTGTGCTCTACCTGCTGAGCTAGCGAATCAAACCTGTGTTGCATTCATTTCCTGATTGCGAGTGCAAAGGTAGGTGTTTTGAGTGAAACTGCCAAATGTTTTGGCAAGTTTTTTCAAATAAATTTTCCTTTACGTTTTTATCTTGTTGATTTATAGCGTATTTTGCTTTCGAAAAAAATAAGCCTTTGCAAACCGGTTTTCCTGAAATCTTGTAGATTCCCGTTCCTGCCGGGTTTCTTACATACGGACAGCCTGATTTTTTACATGCCGGCAGTCGCTTTTTATCTCCTTATTTATTCTCGGGTGCCGGTCTGCCGTTCCATTCTGGCCGGCCGGATCTTTACGAATGACTTGCCTGAGCCTTTTTTTCCTCTTCTACCGCTTTCCGGTAACAACATCTGCACAGAGGCTCGTATTCTTCCTTTTCTCCCAGCAACACCCGTTTGTCGTTGGCTACGGTACGGTGTGAAACATAGGCCAGATCTCCGCACTTCACGCAGATGGCATGCACTTTGGTCACCTCGTCGGCGATGGCACACAGGGCAGGCATCGGACCGAAAGGCACACCTTTAAAGTCCATGTCCAGTCCGGCAATGATTACTCTCACCCCTCTGTCGGCAAGTTCGTTGCATACGTTCACCAGTCCGTCGTCGAAGAATTGCGCTTCGTCTATGCCCACTACATCGATTTCCGAGCTGAACAGCAGGATGCTTGCCGACGAGTCTACCGGAGTAGAAGGAATCGAATTGTTGTCGTGCGAAACCACTTCCGCTTCCGAGTAGCGCGTATCGATGGCCGGCTTGAATATTTCTACCCGCTGGCGGGCAAAGGTAGCACGCTTCAGGCGGCGGATCAGTTCTTCTGTCTTGCCCGAAAACATCGAACCGCAGACAACTTCTATTCTTCCTCTGCGGCACGTTTCATGTGTATGATCTTCTGAAAAAACAACCATTGGTTCAAAAATTTGGTGCAAAAATACAATTTGTGTCGTTAATTTGCCTTATCTTCTATCTGAAATTTCATTTTTCGGCTATTTTATACACAACAACTGTTAAATATTGAATGAAATTAACTAGTGAGATTAAAAACTTTCTATCTTTGCTATATTAACAGTTGAAATATTGTATGGGAAGATTATATGTTGTTCCTACTCCTGTGGGTAATTTGGAAGATATGACCTTTCGTGCCATCCGTATCTTGAAGGAAGCCGACCTGATTCTGGCGGAAGATACACGCACGTCGGGCATTTTGCTGAAACATTTCGAAATCAAGAATGCGATGCAGTCTTATCATAAGTTCAATGAGCATAAGACGGTAGAGGGGATTATCAACCGGTTGAAGGCAGGCGAAACCATTGCACTGGTTTCCGATGCGGGAACTCCGGGCATATCCGATCCCGGCTTCCTGGTGGTACGCGAATGTGTGAAAAACGATATCGAGGTACAGTGTCTTCCGGGAGCTACGGCTTTTGTTCCGGCGCTGGTGGCTTCAGGTCTGCCCGACGAACGTTTCTGCTTCGAAGGCTTCCTGCCTCAGAAGAAAGGACGCATGACCCGTCTGAACGGTCTGGTGGAAGAAACGCGCACGATGATTTTCTACGAGTCACCCTACCGGCTGGTGAAAACGCTTACCCAGTTTGCCGAGATATTCGGTCCCGAACGTCAGGTTTCTGTCTGCCGTGAGATATCCAAGATACACGAGGAAAGCGTGCGGGGAACCTTGCAGGAAGTCATTGCACACTTCACGGCTACCGAGCCGAGAGGAGAGATTGTCATTATACTGGCAGGAAAAGAAGATTGAAGTTATAAATTCTAAACAGATAAAAAACTATGAAGAAAGTTGTTTTATTTTCATTATGTGCTGCGGCCGTGCTTGCTTCTTGTAACAATGCAGGTCAGAATAAAGATGCGTTGAAACTTCAGAACGACTCGCTGATGATCGAATTGTCTAACCGCGATGCCGAACTGGATGAAATAATGGGAGCATTCAATGAAATTCAGGAAGGCTTCCGCGAAATCAATGAAGCTGAAAACCGTGTGGATCTTACCGGAGATGCTATCGAAAACAAATCAAGCGCCGACAAGATTAAGGAAGATATCCGCTTTATCAGCGAAAAACTGAAATCAAACCGTGAACAGATTGCCAAACTGGAAGAACAGCTTAAGAACAGCAACTACCAGTCGGCACAGCTTAAAAAGGCTATCAAGAACCTGACTGCCCAGCTGGAAGAAAAACAACGCCAGATTGAAACCCTTCAGGCTGAACTGGCTTCGAAGAATATCCGTATCGCCGAACTCGATGAGGTTGTTTCCGATCTGAACAAGAACGTCGACCAGCTGACTGCCGAAAACGAGGCTAAGACAAAGACCGTTGCTGCTCAGGACAAGGCCCTCAATACTGCATGGTATGTATTCGGTACGAAGTCGGAACTGAAAGACCAGAAGATTCTGAACCGTGGTGATGTGCTGAAAGACAATGAGTTCAATAAAGACTACTTTACAGAAATCGATATCCGTAAGGATAAAGAAATCAAGTTGTACTCTAAGCGTGCTACACTGCTGACTACTCATCCTGCCGGTTCATACGAACTTGCTAAGGACGACAAGGGACAGCTTACTTTGAAGATTACTAACCCTAACCAGTTCTGGAGCGTATCACGCTATCTGGTTATTCAGGTTCGATAATTATAAATAACTGAATTTTAATTAAATCTGTTATTCATTCTCCGGCATAGAGAATGAATAACAGATTTTTTTGTTTATCTTGCACCGGTCAACCAATCAGAAAGGAGAAACTTATGAAAACATTCCGATATCTTATCGTTGCTGTACTGTTCCTGCTGGTGGCAGGCACATCGGGTGCACAGACCCGTGAAGAGAAGAAAGAGGCTCTCAAGACTTATGTCGGCGAACAGGTCAACGGCCGCACATTCAAGCTGGAGGCAAGCATGGCATATCCTATGAGCGGCAGAAGCATTCCGCTGACTACTCCTTACGGATTGCAGATGAAGAAAGACTCCGTCGATGTCTATCTGCCTTACTACGGCAGGGCCTATCAGATACCCTATGGAGGAGGAGAGGGGTTGCGCTTCAAGGCTCCCGTAGAAAACTACTCCAGCAAGCTCAAGAAAGACCGCTACCGGATAACGTTCGAGGCTACGACCAGTGAAGACAACTTCAGGTTCTCGGTCGACTTGTACGACGACGGTTCGGCAAACATCCATGTCACCATGCGCAACAGACAGCCCATTCATTATTCCGGACAGCTCGATGCAACCGGGTTGCAATAAAAGATGCCTATCTTTGCGTCAACGGAACAGCAGAAAACAATAAAAACATCATGGAAACAAATGAGATTTATGCCGTCAGACTCGAAAAGAAAGGAGTAAAACCTACAGCCGTACGCATCCTGGTGCTGAAAGCCATGCTCGAATCCCCGTGTGCCCTGTCGCTCATCGAGCTTGAAACACTTTTGGGCACTGTCGACCGCTCCACCATCTTCCGTACGCTGAATCATTTCCTGGCGCACCACGTGGTACACGACATCGAAGACGGCAGCGGCTCACTGAAGTACGAGGTCTGTCCCGACGAGGACACCTGTACCGTCGACGATATGCACACGCATTTCTACTGTGAGGTCTGTCATCGTACCTTCTGCTTTCCGTCCATCCACATTCCCGTTGTCGACCTGCCCGAAGGCTTCCGTCTGCACAGCATCAACTACATGGTAAAAGGCGTGTGTCGCGAGTGTGCCGCCCGCATGAAGTGACCGTGTAGCCTTCTTCTGTGTCTGTACTAAAAGCGGAAACTGACGCCCGCATACGGCAGGCAGTTGCTCTTCCAGTGTACCGAATAAAAACTCAGGATCTCTTCCTCCGGCGGATTACCCAGCACGTTATACAGTCCCAGACGCAGTGACAGCAGTTTCTTGCCGAACGATTTCCGGTAAGCATATCCCACGTCTATGCGGTAGTTCATCGGCATGCGCTGTTTCCGGAACTCCGATGCCGGCAGCGGATCGAAATTCTCGTCAAGATCCAGCATCTTTCCCGAGCGCATCATACCTCCCACCGAAATCAGCGAGCGCATGTTCAACTGATACGACAGGGCCGTGTTCAGCTGATGCGGAATGTCGTACATCGAAGGCATCTTGCCGTTGTCGGGCAGCTCGCCGAACCACTCCCGACTCCGTGCGTACGTATACGACAGTTGCAGCTTCCACCGCTTCCAGTTCTTGAAGAAATACATCCTGGCCCCGTAGCTGTCGCCGTTTTCCACCATGATATACTCCTGCCACTGTCCGTCTTCCACGAACACCTCCGGACGCAGGGCCACCACATTCCTCCGTGTCTTGTAGTATGCCGAAACCTCCAGCATCCCGTTGTCGAGGAAATGCTTCCATCCCGCCTCGTAGTGTTCCGATGAGCGCGGCTTGTAACCGTCAATGCTCGGCATGCGGAAATCCGTAGGCAAGTCCCAGCTGAACAGCCTCAGGCAATGATAAAACTGCTCCATCTTCGAGAAGTTGAAGTACAGCATGTCTTCCTCTCCCGGAAAATACTTCACCGACATGCGCGGCTGGATGCTGTAATACGGACGGTGGTTGCGCGGCAGATAGCCCACGCCGTGTACTCCCACCTGCACCGACAGCCGTGGAGATATCCGTATATGATTGTCGTAGAACAGCGATACCTGATTTACCGGCTCATGGCGCACACCGGCATCCGTGTCAAACGAAGCCAGCTCGTACACCTCGTGCGAGTATTTGGCTCCCCACTGCGCACGGTAGATATTCTCGAACGCATAGTCGAATTCCGTCGATACGTTGACCGACCGTATGCCGCTGCGTATATACCCGTCGGTTTCCGTGCCCAGCATCTCGCTCCGTGCCCGGTTCGTATGCGACGAGTAAAACACCGCCGTACGGTTGCCCAGCTTGCCCGCCTGCGTATGATACGCCAGCTGATATACCTGATTCTCCCACCGCAGTACCGACGTGTTCTCCTCCTCGTCCAGCAGCGGCAGATGATAATCGTCCCTCGCACCGTATGCCAGGAAGCTGAGCGAACTCACCTTCGACAAGGCATACGACAGTTTCGCATTGTAGTCGTACGAAGCATGATTCAGCCGGTTCTCTTCCGACAGCAGCCTGTCGAAGAAATCCAGCCAACTCCTCCGGGCACTCACCATGTACGACAGCTTGTCCTTCACGATCGGTCCCTCCAGCGTAGCCGAAGCCGCCGGCATATCCAGCGTCAGCGTACCCACATGCTCCTGTTTGTTGCCCTCCTTCAGGTTCACCTCCGTCACCGACGAAAGCCTGCCCTCCAGATGCGTATCGAAAAACCCTTTGTGAAACACCATGTTCTTCACCGCGTCGCCGTTGAAAATAGGCAGCAGCGAGTTGATATGCCCCGGATGAAACACCGGAACCCCGTCCAGCAGAAACTGGTTCTCGTCGTTGCTTCCGCCGTCCACTTGCAGGTTGCTCCCCGCCAGCGACGACGTTACCCCCGGCAGAATCCATATCTGCGAGAACAAGTCATTCCCGCTGAAAGCAAGCATGTTCGAAGGAGTCAGTTCCCCCAGCTCCTCACTGCGCTTGTTCGATTCTACTGTTACCTCTTCGATTTCAAACAACAGCGGCTTCAGCGTCGTCGTGAAAAAACGGTCCTTGTCCACCCGCACCTGCCGGCTGTACGGATTGTAGCCCATGTACGAAACACTCAGCTTATACACACCCTCCGGCGCATACAGCTTGAATACCCCGTTACCGTCGGAGATACAGTTCCACTGCTTCCCCTTGCCGTTCTCCAGCGACACCACAGCCCCGTAGAGCCGTTCCTTGCTGCCATCCTCGAACACCGTTCCGCTGACGTAGAAGCTTTCCTTCTCCCTCACCTGAATCATCAGCTTGCGCGGCGGTACAAACTCCGTCCGTACCACATACCCGTCGAGCACCAGCTCCAGCAGTTCGCCCACCGTCATCTCTCCCGAGGCATTCACCTTCCTTACCCTCGACAGGTCGATGAGCGACGCATTATACGACAGTACGATATGCTTCTCCCGCTCAATCTTGCGGAACCATTGAAGCACAGTAGCAGAAGAAGCGTCGACATGCAACGTTTCTTCTGCTACCGTACGTACCGGACCGGCATTCTGTGCCCACAGTCCGGCTATTCCACATACCACGACAACTGCCGTCAGTATGAGATACCTTTCCAGTCTACTCATTATACAGTCTGTAATGCGAATCCTCTTCCAGTGTTTCGTACTTGCATCCACAGAGAAAAGCCAGTTCGCGGACAATATCCTCCCCGTTAGCATGATCTATCCGGGTGGTCACCAGATTCTTTTCCAGTCCCTTGCCGAGTTCTATCCGTATTCCTGTTTTCTGTTCGATCTCCTTTACCACATCCGATATCGGAGCATTATCAAATATCATCATTAATTTATCCTGTCCGAAATACTGCTGCGGGTTGTCTATCACACCCACTTCCAGTTCTCCGTGTTTCAGTTCCACTTTCTCGTTGGCGATAATCACCACCTCGTTCTCGTCATCACTTACCCGTACCCTTCCGGTTTTTACGAAAACCCCCGGCTGCTGACTGTCGGCGGCATCCACCAGAAACGATGTACCCAGTACCTCCACATCCAGTTGTTCGGTTTCCACCCTGAATGTCAGTCCGTGCAACTTCCTTACCTTGAAGAACGCCTTTCCCTTCAGGCGGACCACCCTTTCCATATCCTTATCCGCCTGTGCGAACTTCACCGTGGCATGCGGATAAAGCACTACCTCCGAGCTGTCGGGCAGCCACACTCTTTTCAGCTTCGTGCCCGAGTTGGCAAATTCCGTATACCCTTCCTCCCAGCTGTGCAGAAAGAATCCCGTAGCCAGAGCCACAATAAACAGCACACAGGCAGCTGCCGAAATCATCATCCCGATATGCGGCCTTATGCCCAGCCAGAACGATTTGTTTTCCAGCCTGCTTTCCACCTTCTCCCATGCCGCTTCCGCGTTGAATTCCGCCGGTTCCGGTTTCTTTACAGGCGCTTCTACCACCCGCTGCATACGTTCAAACTCCTTCCTGTTTGCCGAAATCCACTCATTCAGAACCTGCTGTTGCGCTCCGGTCAGCTCCTCTTTGGCAAAATACCTGGCAAGCAATTCATTTATATCTTCTTTGCAATCCATACTCTATTCACAATTTACGATCATTGATAAAATGATGACCACAACCGCAGTCAGTGCCACACTATACGTTGCCACATACTCCCGCAGCATCTTGATAGCCTTTGTCATCTGGTTCTCGATGGTTTTTTCCGATAAGTTCAGACTCTCTGCTATTTCGCGATACTTCATACCCTGAAGCTTAGCCATCAGGAAAATATCCCTGCATCGGGGAGGCAGTACAGCCAGTACCGATTCGAGCACCTCCTCCGGCGACTTGCCATCCGCATCCTCATCATCGTCCGTCAGGCAACTTGCCGGCTGGTGATAGTCCTCTATCGACACCACATCATCCTTGCGCTTCCTCAGAAACGAGATACAACTGTTCTTCACGGCAGTCGTCATATAGGCGGCAAATTCCTTTTCCTCCATCTCGTCCAGTCCCTTGTTCCATACACTGATGAACAACTCCTGTACGATATCCTCCGCATCCTCCTTGTCAGAAACATATCCGCAGGCTATGCAGCACAGCCTCGGATAATGCTCCTGAAACCTGGATTTGAATATTTCCTTTCTATAGGCTTTCATGTTATCGCGTCCGCGTCAATATACAGATATTAGAATTTCACACTCACACCAGCCGTCAGGAAGCCCTTGTGTCCCAGTCCGGCTTCTACGAAACCGCCTATACGGTCGTTGCCTACTCTCAGACCGATCGGATTCACCTGATAAGCGAACGCCGTATTCAAGTCCGTTTTCTGAGCCGCCTTCTTGCCCGCGTCAGTCAGTCCTGTTTCCGAGTGGCGTTTCAGGCTGATACCCGCCGCAGCACTACCATACAGTTCCACCAGTCCGCGTCTGAAGTAAGTAAATTCGGCAGTCGGAAGTACCAGGAAGTTCAGTTCCTTTTCCTTGATAGACGGAGCCGTTTCGCCTGCCAGCATCAGCTTGCTGCTTGTCTGCGAGAATCCCAGGTCAGCTCCCAGCTTAAATCGGTTCAGCGCGTAGCGGTAACCCAGTCCGTACACCATGCTTGCACGCTCATCGCTGCGCTTGCTTCCGGTAATTGCGTCCGCCAGTCCGATACCCAGTACATCCACCGTACTCTGAGTCAGTCCGTCACTCACCGAAAGACGGAACTCATGCTTGTTTTCCGAAGGAGTAAAGTTCTTGCTGGCTTCCTGAGCCTTAACCAAATTAACACCAGTGAATAAACACAAAGATAATGCAATAAGTTTAATTTTCATAATGTTTAGTTTTTTGAGAGTTAGTATAGTTTTTGCTTCACCTGATCGGGTGATTTTGACTAGATAACGCAGCCCTCCCGAAAAACCCCTATGCCCTGAAGAAATTTTTTCAAAAAACTCCCCAATATTAATAGAAATACTTGCCCTGCATGCACAGATACATGCAGCTTGCAGGCAAAAAAATAAGAAACAGGAAGTGTGTCAAAACGAAAACGGTCGTATCAGGCTCTGTTCTTGAGTGTTGATACGACCATTCATTTTCTCTATCAGTACGTCCGGATTCTCAAAGCTTGAAAATCCGTTCCATCAGTTTCCATTTCTCCTGAGAAGACTGTCCCGGCAGCACCTTCTGGTACTTGGACATATGCTCCTCCCATTCCGCCTGACGAGGCAGCGTAGCAAGTCGGGCATAGTCACGTTCCATATCAAACTCGTCCGTCGTATCCATAATCATAAACAGGCGGTTGCCGTAAATATAAATCTGCATATCCACGATACCCACTTCACGGATGCCCGCTTTCACTTCCTCCCATACGTGTGCATGCTCTGCCACGTAAGCCTCTATCAACTCCTTGTCGTCGTAGAGATCCAATGTCTGACAATATCTTTTCATTTATACCGTTCTGTTTTGTTTTTTATCAGTCCCTGCGGAAAATGTCACGCGTATATACTTTATCTTTCACATCATCCAGACACGCGTCGTAGCGGTTGGCGATGATAGCCTGCGCCTGCGCCTTGAAATCCTCCAGTCTGTTCACCACCTTCGATCCGAAGAACGTACTGCCATCCTCCAGCGTCGGTTCGTAGATGATAATCGTAGCCCCCTTCGCCTTGATGCGCTTCATCACACCCTGAATGGAACTCTGGCGGAAGTTGTCGCTGTTCGATTTCATCGTGAGGCGGTACACCCCGATGACACATTCCTTTTCCTCCGCCGGATTATAGCTGCCCCGGTTGTAGTAATCATAATATCCCGCCTTGTGCAGCACCCTGTCGGCAATGAAATCCTTGCGCGTGCGGTTGCTCTCCACAATCGCCTGAATCAGATTCTCCGGCACATCCTGATAGTTCGCCAGCAGCTGCTTCGTATCCTTAGGCAGACAGTAGCCTCCGTAGCCGAACGACGGATTGTTATAATGCGAGCCGATGCGCGGATCCAGACAGATACCCTGAATGATAGCCTGCGTATCCAGTCCCTTCACTTCCGCATACGTATCCAGCTCGTTGAAGTACGACACACGCAGCGCCAGATACGTATTGGCAAACAGCTTCACCGCTTCCGCCTCCTTCATACCCATAAACAGCGTGTCCACATCCGGCTTGATAGCCCCCTCCTGAAGCAACGCTGCAAACTCGTGCGCCTTTTCCTCCAGCTGCTCGCCTGCGATTTCCTTGATAGCCCTGTTCTCCTCATCCAGTCCCGCTATCAGTTTCGGGAATCCCACGATGATACGGCTCGGATAAAGATTGTCGTACAGCGCCTTGCTCTCACGCAGAAACTCCGGCGAGAACAGCAGGTTAAACTTCTTTCCCGCCAGGGCAGGAGAGGTACGGAACTTCTCCGCATACTTCACATACAGACTTCGGCAGTAACCCACAGGGATGGTACTCTTTATCACCATCACCGCATCCGGATTCACCTCCAGCACCAGGTCGATCACCTCCTCCACGTGCGACGTATCGAAATAATTCTTCACCGGATCGTAGTTCGTAGGAGCCGCAATCACCACAAAGTCCGCCTCCCGGTAAGCCGAAGCCCCGTCGAGCGTAGCCGTCAGGTTCAGTTCCTTTTCCGCCAGATACTTCTCGATATACTCATCCTGAATCGGGCTGATACGGTTGTTAATCTTCTCCACCTTTTCAGGAATCACGTCCACAGCCACCACCCGGTGATGCTGCGCCAGCAACGTAGCGATAGACAGACCTACATAGCCCGTACCCGCTACAGCGATTGTATAGTTTTTCATCATGGAAATGCTCTTTTGTTTATACCAGCCAATAAGCTTAGTAGTTGATAGTTACAAAGTAAACAAATAAACCTTAAAGTGCCAAGCCAATACAAAAAAAATCGCCACGCTACCCTCTGTCTGGAGTACCGTGGCGATTCCCGGAGTCTTATATTATATAGCATCTTCATCACGATTGAAGTGCTCGAAGAAAAATTCCTGTTTTGCTTTTAGTGAGGCAGTTTCCTGATGCATGAATTTACATCCATAATCGTATAGTGACATCGTTGTTCCATGTTCAGTTGTATCTTTAAATTTAAGATAAGTCTTGTAGTAGTTGACCAGATATTCATCGGGAGTCATGTCTGCTGCAAACAGAAAAATATACTCACATCCGATGTGTTGCATCACCTCGAGTATCTTAGGAACAATAAACATCCAGAATACCACTACTCCTAATTTTTGATCGATATTAAATTTATTCCATATTTCCCGATACAGATCATTTGTGCAGAAGTGTACTATTTCTATGCCAGCAAATGTTTTTCCTACTCTTTTCAAATCATCTTCCGATGCTTTTTCCAGCTCTTTGATGATTTCTCCTTTTTTTGCGTAAGATATTTTTGCCAGATCATTTTTGATTAGCCCTTTACCAGTTCTGATTCGCTCTATGATAGATTCTACGGCCTGCCTGTCACTTTCATTTAAGTCTGGTTCATTTTTCAGTTCAATGACGTATTCATACAGTTCACGGATTCTTTCCAAAGAATCTACTCCTTTAATACTTTCATATAAAGAACCACACTTTAATGAAAAATAGAAAAGAATTTTTCCATCCGGATTTTTGATAAGATAGTAAGCTATGTTTCCTTTCTCATCTTCTTCGAATGCCTCATTTTTGAGTGTATCGGCCAAGCTTTCATTTTTGTAATTGATGAAATCTTCTACATACCGTAAATTATCTTCATTAGCTGATAGCCGTTCGCATACCAGTGAATAGATATTCCTCTTTTGTTCATCGGTGATTCTCATGGCAGTAAGAGTATACAGTTTAATTCATCAGTTTTTTATATAGAAGTCGGCGGATCTTTATTCTGTCAGCATCCCATCTGATATCATTGGTATCAATCTTCCTGTCACAATTTTCATTCTCAGGAATACCGTTTCTGGCTTTTTCCCAGCAGTATTCTCCGTGCGTAATACTGCTTAAACTCCATGAATCCTTACTGGCATAAGTGTCGAATACCACATCAAAAATCTTTTTATACCTGTCGGCAATAGATTGTGGTATAGCTTTCGTTAAGCTTCCATCTTTATACATTCGTCTGATACCTGTCATTACAGGACCATATTTCCAGGCTTCAAATTCCTCCTGAAAGATTGGTTCGTCTGTCTGAATGATAGATTCTCGCTGAGTAAAATAAAGGAGCTTATGCAATTTCATTTCATCAATGCATTTACCGAACTGTTTTTGGTAACGCTGGTAAATATATGAGGCTATGTCAGTAACTTTTTCCATAATTCCTTTGTAGACTTTTGTTTATCACAAATGTAACAAATAAACCTTAAAGTGCCAAGCCAATACAAAAAAATCGCCACGCTACCCTCTGTCTGGAGTACCGTGGCGATTCCCTCTTTTATGTGTCAGATATGTTTACAACTTGTTTATTTCCTCCTCTGTCAGTCCCGTAGCTGCTGCAATCTGTTCGTTGCTCATGCCCAGCGACTTCAGGTTACGTGCGATAGCGGTTTGTGTTTCCGCGCGACCTTCCGCACGTCCTTCCGCACGACCTTCTGCACGACCTTCTGCACGACCTTCTGCACGACCTTCTGCACGACCTTCTGCACGTCCTTCTGCACGACCTTCTGCACGTTCCGTTTCTATATTGTCCCGTAAAATCACGATATTATCCAAGTGTTTGTAATACGCGTTCAGCTCCTCCCGGCTCATGCGATCCAGCTTCAGCCGTTCCTTCACCGCATCCAGTCCCGGCGCCGTAGCATTCTCCGGCACATTTCCCGTATTCAGGTAATAAATCCATTCTTCCAGCGGCGTCTTTGCCACCCGGTTAAAATCATTTACTTTCAGTATATAATATTCCGGATAAAGCTGGCTCACTTTGTCCACTTTGAATGTCTGTTTCTGAAACGGACTCAGTTCCAGCACATCCCCTTCATGAATTCCCACGAACTCCGTCTTTCCGTGATATACAAAATCCTTGCCGTGTCCCAGAGAGAAATACACGATGTTGATGCTGTACACCTTACGTACCTTGTCGTATCCCTGTCCGCGGTTGATGTACTCTGTTACCAGCTTCGAAGCGCCAAACAGCATCCGCTGGAAATACGCATACTCATTATTGTTCTGAATCTCGATGAGCACCAGTTCTCCCTTCGAGTTTTCCGCCAGCATATCCACACGGTTATACTTGTCGAATTCATCCTCCTGGTTGCTTTCACTCTCCAGCAGCTTCTGGATGGTCACCTTTTCCTCCAGCAGTGTGGTAAGCAGTCCCTCCAGCACCGCATAATTAGCCTTGTTGCGCAACAGGCGCTTCATAGCCCAGTCAAAACGAATATAGCTTTCCATACTGAGTGCATTTAGTAGTTGATACTTACAAAGTAAACAAATAAACCTTAAAGTGCCAAGCCAATACAAAAAAATCGCCACGATACCCTCTGTCTGGAGTACCCTTACTTACCAGTTGTATCGGCAGACAATATAAAAAAACGGGCAGGCCGTAAAGCCCACCCGTTTCATTAGAAAAACTTATGTATCAGAAATTTCCTTTATTGGCATTATCCCACCAAAGGTGTGTACCACCCTTATCGCCCGAAATACCGTTTTTGCTTGAATTTTCCTTATTCAACAGTTCCAGACCCATGGCGACACCCTGTGCATTTGTATCATATGCGTTGCTGCTGTAGATAACTCGGCGTACACCTTCTTCCTTGTTTACTCCACCGTTACTTTCGTCTACGTAAGCAGGGAATAAGTGCGGATAACCGGTACGTCTTTGTTCAGCCCATGCTTCGATAGAAAGCGGGAACAGAGCGAAATACTTCTGTGTAATGATACGTTCCAGTTTTTCCTCGTTGCTGGCTCCTTCGTCCCATTTTACACAAAGTTTGTTTACAGCCGGTGTATTCAGTTTCGGATCTACCGGATCTTCAAAATCAACCTGAGTTGTCGTACCGTTGATGTATTCATCCACAGCTCCTGCAGCATAAGCATCTACGCCGGCATATTTTCCGCGATAGCTCAGCTCGTTTGTCATAGATACGCGGATACCGTCTTCATACAGACTCTGTACGCTTGCAGAACCGATGTCCCAGCGCAATTTAGCTTCAGCCAGCAAGAAATAAGATTCAGCAGCCTTGAAGATAGGCAGTGGCATAGAGTATACTCCGATTGTATTTTGCGGGTCGATCCACTGAGAGAAGTTAGCCCAGTTGTTCGGTTTTCCCGGCAGACCACTGGCAAATCGGATACCCAGATACTGTGTATTGGCCGGTACTACCACCTTACCTTCCAGGTTGGTAACATCCTTGATATTCTTTGTCATGTACAACGGCTGGCGCGGGTCTTTCATACCTGTCATCAGCGTAACCAGATTCGCGTTGAATCCGCAGTCACCCCAGTTGAACATCAGCCACATTTCGTTTTCCAGACTCTTGTCGATGACAATATCCGTATTTACGGTTGCCAGCGTATTGGCAGCCGCTTCTGTAGCCACCTGTTTCAGGTCTATGCCGGCTTCCTTCATTTCAGCCTCACGTTTAGACAGACGGAGCGCCATGCGCAATCTCAACGTATTGGCCACCTTTACCCACAGTTCAGTATCAGCATTACACCAGCAGTCGAAAGTAGCGAGAGTAACCTTTTCGCCTTCACTCATTCCTTTGATATCGGTGATAGCCTTCTCCAGATCCTTCAGCATAGCTACGAACAGCTGTTGCTGGCTGTCGAATGGATAGTACGATTCATATTCTCCCGACAAGATCGAGCTGTAAGCCAGCGGACCGTAAGCATCGGTAGTCATGAGTGTACCATATGCCTGTACGACTCTCATTACGCCGGAAAGTCCCAGTGTACCCTTTTGGTCACAATCGGCAATGATCCGTCGTGTATTGTTGAATATATGCAGGTAATAGTTTTCGTACATACCTCCACTGTGTCCGCGGTTTTCCCCCATATCTCCATTGGTAAAGTTACCGTTCGGAGTCATGAAATAACCGCTGTACAAGTCGATTGTCAGGTTTGTCCAGAACTGGAACATGTTCTGCTGAGGCGGATAGCAATATTGCATCGGTTCGGTACACTGTGCAGAGAATGGCAGATCATTCGGGTCTACCTGCACACTGTTTGTGTTCAGATCTTCAAAACTGTCGGTACAAGAAGTCATCAAGTTGCTTCCTAACCACGGGAGAGCCAGCAGAATGGCATATTGATAAAATTTATTTCGTTTCATAATCAGGCTTTTTTAGAAGTTAAGTTTCAGATTCAGACCAAAGCTGCGAGAAGTAGGCAGTGCGAACATGTCTACACCCTGCACACCATTTCCAGTACCTGCAGATACATCCGGATCCATCGGAGCATCTTTGTAGAAGAAGAACAGGTTACGTCCGATGATAGCAGCTGTCAGGTTCTTTCCTACGCCGAACAGGTTACGGAACGTATATCCCAGGCTCAATTCACGCAGACGTACGTTTGTAGCATCGTAAACATAGAATTCATTGGCATACGGACTGTTGAAGTTACTAGCTCCCGTTGTAGTATACCATGCTTTCGGATCAAATTCCACGCCGTCTACCACTACCTTACCTGCGTTACGTGCATCTCCGGTACGTTTTGAAACGCCCCAGCCATCCAGTGTTGCTTCAGTCATTGACAACACTTTGCCTCCGAACTTACCGTCAATCAGGAACGATAGAGTAAAGTCCTTATAATGGAATGTATTCGACCATCCGGCGTTGAACTTCGCATTCATGTTGCCGGCATAAATCATATCCTCGGTTGTGTCACCGCTTACTATCGGGTTACCGGTAGTTTCATCCTTCATCGGTCTGCCGTTTTCGTCGCGCATGATATGGCGTACATACAAGTCACCGTACGATCCGTCCTTCTTCAGGATAATCTTGGCACCGCCGAAGTCTGTCAGTGTCAGTCCGTTTGGCAGGTCATCTACAAGTTCTACGATTTTGTTGTCGTTGTACGACAGGTTCAGGTCTGTACTCCAGCTGAAATCATCATTAAACTGCTGATACCATCCTGCGCTGAATTCGAATCCCTGGTTCTGTACGTTACCGGCGTTTACATAACGGTTGCGCAATCCCGATTCATACGGAGCAGCTACAGAGAAGAACTGATTCTTGGTATTTGTCTTATAGTATGTCAGTCCCATAGTCAGTCGGTTCTGGAAGAATGTACCGTCGAATCCCACTTCGATAGAATGAGTCTTTTCCGGCTTCAATGTACGGAACGGAGCATTTTCCGGTGGAGTGATAGCACCCTGCGACTGCAGTGAGTACAGCAGGTTACTCATAAATACCGGCACGTCATTACCTACGATAGAGTAGCTGGCACGTACCTTGAGCAAATTCACGTTCTTGCCCATATCAACAAATCTGTCGAGCAGGAAGCTACCTCCGATAGACGGATAGAAGAACGAGCAGCTTTCTGTGTAAGCCAGTGCAGACGACCAGTCGTTACGTACAGATACGTCGACGAACAAACCATCCTTGTAGCCGAACTGAGCTGTAGCGAATACAGCGTTCAGACGTTTTTCTGTATTCCAGTTATCATTCTTGCCTACAACAGACATGTTTCCGTAGTAGTTGTTCGGAGTGAAGATGTTCGGGTAATATATATTACCGTTTCCGGGTGAAGTAAACTGAGTACCTTCAGCCCATAAGTCAACATGTGCAGTCTTGCTCTTAGTGAAGCTTGAACCGGCAGTTGCCGAAACAAGGAAATCATTGAATGTATGGCTGTAGCTCAGCAAGACGTCACCATACAGCTGATCGCTGAAGTAACGGTTATCCTTCATACGTCCCATCGGGTATAAGTTGGCGATACTTGAAGCATACAGATTATGCTGCCAGCGTTCTTCACCTCTTTCGTAACGCATACGTCCCTGGATATTCAAGTCTTGGGTAATATCCCACTTGATGCTTCCTCCAAATTCATAACGGTGACGGTCGGTGATCGGAGTCTGTCGGTTCAGTGTCCAGTAAGGGTTACTGTACTGCTGCAGTCCGGTGTTTGTCCAGTTCTGGATATTACATCCTCTCGATTCATCATACACCTCGAAGTTGTTTTTATAGTAGTTCCAGTCTTCACCTCTCGGGAACAGATATACACCAGTCAGCGGGTTGAACAGGAATCCGGCAGCAGCCTGATTCTTCACATACTGGTTGGTATACTTGGCGCTGAAGTCAATGTGAATATTCTTCAGGACATTAAATCCCACTTTCGAATTCAGGTTATGGCTGCGGTAGGTATTGCTTGGAGTCATACCTTCCGAGTACACATTACCATAAGAGAAGTACGCCTGGATATTTTCATTACCACCGGCCAGTGAGATAGAGTTGTTTGTTGTAAATCCGGTGCGATAGAACTCTTTCGCATAGTTAGGTGCTTCCGAAGCCAGTTTTTCGCCCCAGCTGTATGTACCGTTGTCGCTGACTCCATATGTATTCTGGAATTCCGGAAGAACCATTGGAGTTTCCATAGTAGTATTGCTGGACACGTTGATTGAAACTTTGCCCGACTGAGCCGACTTGGTTGTGATCATGATAGCACCATTGGCAGCCACAGCACCATACAATGCGGCAGCCGATGCACCTTTCAGCAATGTGATAGAAGCGATATCATCCGGGTTGATAGTCGACATCACGTCACCACCGTCACGTTCGCCACCATAGTTGCTGCTTACCTGAGCACCCGAAACACTGTTCATTACCGGCACACCGTCCACTACGATCAGCGGCTGGTTGCTACCACTGATAGACTTGTTACCGCGGAACAGGATTTTAGAAGAACCTCCGGCTCCGGTAGAGTTTGGTGTAATCATCAGACCGGCACTTTTACCCTGCAGTGAGTTGATCATGTTCACACTCTTGATGTCGTTCACATCACTACCTCCCACAGTCTGTGCAGAATACGTCAACGTTTCCGACTGGCGCTGGATACCCATAGCCGTTACCACGACTTCACCCAGGCTTTCGGTATCCGAAACCATAGAAACATCGATAACCTTTCTTCCCTTCACTGCTTCTTCCACCGTTTGCATGCTGATATACGAAAATACCAGCACATCGTCCGGTCCCACAGTAATAGAATAATGACCGTTCAGGTCGGTTACAGTACCATTGGTAGTTCCCTTTACCAATACGTTTACTCCAATTAGAGGATCGCTCATTTCTTTACTGGTAACATTTCCGCTTACAGTAATTGTCTGAGCATAAATCCCAGTCAGAAACATTCCTACCAGGAACATTGTGACTACTAGAAATGATCGTTTTTGCATAGTTAAACTATTAAGGTTAATACTCTATTTTCGATTTTAAGGTTAAAATATATTGTATATATTCTCGTTGTCAATTAGTGTATTTCCTTGTAGTCAGTCAACTGTCCCGTTTGTGTGTGTATTTTGATATAGTTTATATTACTTGTATAGTTCTTGTATTTTTATGTATCCTCTAAATTATATAATTAATTTTAAATAGAGAGTTTTTTAGGAACAAAATCTCATTCTCTATAACATTTTTTATACAAAGCTCACTGTAGAAACAAAAAAATCGCCACGATACCCTCTGTATAGAGTACCGTGGCGATTCCCGTATAAAATGCTATGTTAAGGCAGTCCGGTTATTTCCCCGCCGCAAAATCCTTGATGCGCTGCTCCTCACTCAGGCGGCACACCAGCAGACGTCCGTCCTTCTCCGCTACGATGTAACCTTCCAGACCCTCCAGCACCACCTGTCTGTGCTCCGCCGCATGCACCACACAGTTCCGGCAGTTGTACATATCCACCCGGCCGCCTACCTTGGCATTGCCCGCTTCATCCTGCGGCAGCAAGGTGCGCAGCGAACCCCAGCTACCCAGATCACTCCATCCGAACTCCGCCGGCAGTACAAAGATATCCTCCGCCTTCTCCATCACCGCATAGTCGATTGAAATCTTCTCGCAAGTAGGGAAGAGTCGCTTCAGCTCCTCCGCCTCTTTGTCCGTAAACAAGGAAGGCTCCAGCTCGTCCATCACTCCCGCAATCTGCGGCGCATACCTGCGTATGGCATTCGTAATCGTGTCCGCGTTCCACACAAATATCCCCGCGTTCCAGAAATAATTCCCCGCAGCCAGATACCCCTTTGCCGTTTCCACATCCGGTTTCTCCTTAAACGCTTCCACCTTGCAGATACCCTTTGCGTCCGCTTCACCCTGAGCAGCGATGTACCCGTAGCCCGTTTCCGGTCGGGTAGGCTTCATCCCCAAGGTCACGATAGCCTGCGAGTCCGCCGTCTTCTCCAGTGCCACGGCAATGCAGCGAGCAAACTCCGCCGTATCAATCACCAGCGCATCCGAAGGCGTCACCACGATGTTCGCCTGCGGAAACTCCTTTCGGATCTTCCAGCACGCATACGCGATACACGGCGCCGTATTCCTTGCTTCCGGTTCCGCCAGAATATGCTGAGCCGGAATCTGCGGCAACTGTTCCTTTACTATGTCGACATACTTTTCCGATGTCACCACCCAGAAATTCTCTTTCGGGCAGATATCCTTGAAACGCTCCACCGTGAGCTGAATCAGCGATTTTCCAACTCCCATCACGTCGATAAACTGTTTGGGATATTCGGATGTACTCATGGGCCAGAAACGGCTTCCTATGCCGCCTGCCATAATAACTATATGATTTTGCATGCTGGTTTAAATAGATTTAGAATTGTTTAGTCCTGCGGAAAATGTCACATGCAGGCCCATCCGAATTTTCGGACAATTTCTTTCAGTAAGTATCTGTCCGATACCGGAATCTTTACGATTACGTTTTCATTTTCTTCAGGGGTACATGCCGTATACCCTTTTTCCGGAAGTCTGTCTTCTGATAGAGGAGCAGGAACGGATGATGTAATCTGATATTCGTTGTTGGTCAATGCCACATCAAAATATTCCGCTCCGGTTTCAGGAGAGAGAAACAACTCCCGCAAATCTGTTTTTCCGGACAAAAACTCTTCAATTCTTTTCCCTGAGATGCGTATGGCCGTATATCTGCATTCCTGCTCGTCGGTGTACAACAGACAAAGATACAAGGTTTCGAATGCATCCCGGGCGATAAACAACTGTGGCACATCATAAAAATCCAAAATTCTTTCTATCCGAATAGGAATATTTCTGGTCATAGCGATATGATTTTAGCTTGTGAAACATCAAATAAACGGCTTCTCCACCATGAATAGTGTGAATTTCTGAATGTCTTCTTTATGTTTCCGTCTTGTGGGGAAAGACTTACTTCTGCAATGTTAGCCTTTCGGAACTTTGGGAGTTTTAGCAGACGCTTTGCATCCGTGAGTTCTGAAAAAACAGATACGGCTCGTACAATGCATTCATCTATTCCTTCACCTGTAAAAGTTTTGTCTGGAGCTAATTTCTTTTGAGAGAAGAAATCTTCAGACTGTGCCGGATTACCGATTGCGACTCGATAATAGATGCCTTGGCATTTTTCTGCCGCCTGCCATGATGACTATATGATTTTGCATGCTGGTTTTAGCAGCCTTTGGACGTTTTTAATCCCTGCGGAAAATGTCACGCGTATATACTTTGTCTTTCACATCATCCAGACACGCATCATAGCGGTTGGCAATGATGGCATGTGCCTGAGCCTTAAACTCATCCAGATTGTTTACAACCTTTGAGCCGAAGAATGTACTTCCATCCTCCAGTGTAGGTTCGTAAATGATAATCTGTGCACCTTTCGCTTTGATACGCTTCATCACACCCTGAATGGAACTCTGGCGGAAATTATCACTGTTCGATTTCATGGTGAGGCGATATACTCCGATAACACATTCTTTTTCTTCAGCCGGATTATAGTCCCCACGATTGAAGTAATCATAATATCCTGCCTTGTGCAGCACTCTGTCGGCAATGAAATCCTTGCGAGTACGGTTACTTTCCACGATAGCGTGAATCAAGTTTTCCGGCACATCCGCATAGTTGGCAAGAAGCTGCTTCGTATCCTTTGGCAGACAGTAGCCACCGTAGCCGAACGACGGATTATTGTAGTGTGTACCGATACGTGGATCCAGACAAATACCCTGAATGATAGCCTGTGTATCCAGTCCCTTTACTTCCGCATACGTATCCAGCTCATTGAAATAACTTACACGTAGCGCCAGATACGTATTGGCAAACAGCTTCACCGCTTCTGCTTCTTTCAGTCCCATAAACAGCGTATCTACATCCGGCTTGATAGCACCTTCCTGAAGCAACGCTGCAAATTCGTGCGCTTTCTCTTCCAAGTGTTCGCCTGCAATGGCTTTGATAGCTTCATTTTCCTCATCGCGTCCCTCTATGAGTTTCGGGAATCCCACGATGATACGGCTCGGATAAAGATTGTCGTACAGAGCCTTGCTCTCACGCAGAAACTCCGGTGAAAACAGTAAGTTGAATTTCTTATCAGTCAGGGCAGAAGTATTCTTGAACTTCTCGGCATATTTCACATATAAGCTTCGGCAGTAACCAACGGGAATGGTACTCTTGATGACCATTACCGCATCAGGATTTACTTCCAGTACCAGGTCGATAACCTCCTCTACATGCGACGTATCGAAGTAGTTCTTCACCGGATCGTAGTTCGTAGGAGCCGCAATCACCACAAAGTCCGCATTTTTATACGCTGAGGCTCCATCCAGTGTAGCCGTCAGATTCAGCTCCTTTTCTGCCAGATACTTTTCAATATATTCGTCCTGTATCGGGCTGATGCGGTTGTTAATCTTCTCTACCTTTTCAGGAATAACATCTACAGCTGTCACTTGGTGATGCTGTGCCAGCAGGGTGGCGATGGACAGACCTACATAGCCTGTACCTGCTACGGCGATATTCAAGTTTTTTAAATCGTTCATAGGAAATAATTTAAAGCCTTTTTTCCATTATATATTTAATATGACTACTTTTTACTGAGATAGAGTATCTTAAGTAGTCTTGAATATAAGAAAGCTATGAAATATGATATAATCAGAGAAACAAAAGCGGATATCCATATTGATTGAATGGTAAGGAAATGTGCACAACAAGTAAAAACTAAGATGTGTACTAAATACCATTCGTATGAAATTTGATTAGTGAAAATGATAAATCTTTTCCATATATTGGAAAATAGTTTATAAGTGATTAGAAGGAGCGATAGATATCCTAATAGTGAAGGAATGTCATTGAAAGCTTTTAGCCATCCTCCTTTGATTCCTGATAATCCTGTAAGAACTATTCCTGCTATAGCTATGGGAACTAGATATATTAGTGAAGGTAGTTTTATTGATGGAAGATTTTTATAATAATATATTTCGGCCAGTTTCATGCCTAAAACGAATTCCCATAGATATTGTAGGAAAAAACTATTCCAAATTCTCATATCATTTATTTTGAGTAAGGCTGTAAGTGTTCCCCATAAAAGACTGATAAAAAGAGCAGCAAAAACTCCATTCCATTTATGTCTATTCATGAATAATTTTATGATAATAGGCCATAATAGATAGAATTGTATAATAGTCGATATAAACCACATTTGATATCCTAATGAACCTTCTAATGATTCTATGAACATTTTAAATAAAAAAATGTGGCTTAATAATTCTATAAGTCTATTTTCTGGCGATGTATAAAATGGTATACATGCACTTAACAATATAATTAATATATAAGGAATATATACTTTAAGGAATCTTCTTTTTAGAAAATCTTTGTATGATAATGGTTTGTTTATATGTGAAAGATATAATCCAAAACCGCTACAGAGAATAAAGACATGTACGCCTGCACCTCCGAATGAGCTTGCTGTTTTTATGATTTGAGGTATAGAATAGCTTTGTATCAAATGCATTAAAACAATAGTAAGAATAGAAAATCCTCTTAGGTAATTAATAATTTCTAATTTTTTCATATATGAATTATATGGTGTATCCTTTTAATATTTGATTGTATAAATGAAATTCCACTCTTATTTTTGGAATTTACTATGATTAAATGCTTTATTGATTAAATGGATTTTTATAATATCCCAATAACTGTTTCCCAAAATAATAGAAAAATTGCATATCATCAATGAAGTAACGTTTAAATAAACGTCTAGGTTCTTTAAAACAACGATATAGCCATTCCATTCCTATTTTTTGCCAGAGTATTGGAGCGCGTTTTAAAGTACCGGCTTCAAAATCTATAGTAGCTCCTAATCCCATAAATATATCTATCTTGGGCATACGGTCGCGGTACTTCATAATCCATTTTTCTTGTTTAGGTGCACCTACGCCAACCAATAGCACATTTGCTCCACTTTCGTTTACGATGCGGATCAATTCTTCACATTCCTCCGGCTTTTTTTCAAAGCCATAAGAAGGAGAGTGTGCACCTACTACAATATTTCTTCCTACTTTTTGGTTTATTCTTTCCATAGCTTTTGCTGCTATTCCTTCTGCCGCTCCTAATAAAAATATTTTGCAGTTAGGATCGTCTTTATGATATTCATAAAACGCTGTAAAGAAACTAGAGCCAGGTATTGCTTCTGGTAAAGGATTCTTCAAAAGTTTAGAAAGTAAATATAAAATTTTACTATCGCATATAACCCATTCAGCCTGTTGATATACATCATAGAACTCCTTATCTTTTTGTAATTTAACTAAATGGTCAACATTCGGAGTGATTAAGATTCCTTGTTTTAATTTAAATAGTAATTCTTTTTGAGTTATATTTAATATTTTAATATTTAAAAAAGGAGTCATATTATAAGTTTATTTGTTTTATAAAAGTAAATATAGTTCGATGTTTACAGTTGTCGAGCAAAAGAGTATTAATCTTTTTACTTTACTATATTATCTATATAAATATCGATAGCTATATAGAATGTTGATTTTGATTTTTTATAGGTCTTTTTTCTTAATTACATAAGATGAGTTTTCTCTATCTTGTAAAACTTCTTTTGTTTTAAATATTTTGGAAAAGCCTATAAACGGGTTTGATCGAGTCTTGATTATCATTAGTATTACTTGAGCATTGTACAAAAAACCGAATTGGTATGCTTTCCCTATAAAATATAAAAGTGATTGTTGATATTGACTCTTTTTTATTTTACGTAAAAATTTATTGCATTTTATGGCTGCTTTAAACCTTGAATCGAAAGTTGTTTTATTTAGTGTTGTTGTTATACTTCCTTTGGAAACTGTTATATTGTATAAGATATTATTACAGACTGTTATATTTTGAGATTTATTTGCTAATGCAATTGAAAAATACATATCATTACCTGCTGGGATTTCATCGAAATATATATTGTTAGAACTTATAATATCTCTTCTTATTAATTTAGCCCATGGAACAAGAAATTTAAATTTCAAATGATCTGCATTATGGCTTATACAATATGAATTAATTAAATTATTATAATATATATGCCTGTAAGCTATTTGAAAATTATCTTCATAATAGCTATTTGTTTGAAAAAAAACAATATCATATTGCTCTTTAGGTGATAAATAGGGAGCTAATATAGCTTCCATGTTAGGACTAAAAAAATCATCAGCATCAGCAAATAGAACCCATTTACCTGTTGCTTTTTGTAGTCCAATATTTCTAGCACCACCTGCTCCATTCTTTTTAGGATTGCTGTATAATTGTATAGTATATTTTTGGCATAGTAAGCTAACTTGTTTAAACTCTGTGTCTTGACTATTATCATCTATAACAATTACTTCAAAAAAACTATTATGAGGAATACTTTTAATAAGTCTTTCTAATTTCTTAGATGAGTTTTTGTGTGGTATAATAATGCTAACTTTATCCATATTGATATCTTTGGGTTATTTCCATAAAAAAGGGAATATTACTCTTAGGTGTGTAGAAATATATGTCTTTATAGCAATGAATATTCCTTTATATTTTTTGTTTAAATAGAAGAATTCTTTAGGATTCATTCCTAATGGTGAATAGAAAAAGATCAACCTTTCTTTTATTTTATAGTGAGTGTTAAAACATTTCATAGTTTGGTCGTGTCGTTCGCAATATCCAACGTAATGAGGAGTCATATAAATTGGTATATTATTCTTGGTTGCTCTTAAACCGTATTCAATATCCCCAAAAGAATGATGGAAATATGGATCTATAATGCCTATTTGATTACTGACTTTTGCTGGTATTAATACTAAATTTCCATTAAAAGTTTCTACTTTTTGAATTTTTCCTTCTGCAGAAAGTATTTTATTTTTGATTCGTCCCCCGTAAGTTACCTGATTCTTATTCTTTGATGAACAGATGCTGCCAACAATGATGGCATTAGAATTTGTTTTTTTATATGTATCCATTAATGAAACTAAAGCATCTGTTGTCAATATTGTATCATTATTTAGCCAAATGTAAAAGTCGTATTGTTTTTCTAAGGCTTTAGTCCAACATAAATGCATTCCTCTATTCCAAAATAAATTACCATCTCCATTTATTATCGTTACAAATGGATATTTTTGATGTATGCATTGTGCAGTTCCGTCTGTGCTTCCATCATCAACCATATAGATATCAATATTATATATATTGAAATCTTTACAATTTAGTAGCGTTTTGATACACTCTAATGTAATATCCTTTCTATTGTGTACGGTCATTAAAATTGCAATATTCATAGGCAATAATTAAATAAATAGTTGAGGAAAAAAGATTATTCCAAAGTTTATATTATAAGTGTGCATTGATGTATTAAAATACATGATTAAAAGGAGATGGAAAGTTATGAAAATACTCCATAGAATGGATTTTCCTAATTGAATTTTAGTAAATAAATAACATAAAATAATTGGTAGCAAAAATGTTGAATATAAAAAAAGCCGATTGCTTAATTCTAATTGAGATAGGTTAATTAGAATAAAGACATTAAGTATAATTGCTATATTGATAATGCCCATAATATTGATCGGCCTGATTTTATATTTATAGTATAATAATAGTGGTATAATAATTTCTCCTAAAAGAAATAATATTTTGCTTAATCCTAAAGGAGGTAATTTGAATGTTGTATCTTTTGAAGCCCTTTCTAAAGCATATGTAAGTGCTGGAATGCTATTACCAACAATGTTGTACAGCATATCTGTAATAGGTTGTATAAAAATTAGAAATAAAGCTCCTAATATATAATAAAAGCACGTTTTTTTAGAAATTTCTTTTCTGAAAAAAGGTAAGTATAATAATGGAACAAATAATAGTGATGAAGTGTGTGATAGAAACATGCAAATTGTCGGTATGATCATTTTTTTGTTAAAAGAAAAACGTTCAATGATAATCCATACTAATATAGATGCGGCTAAAAATTGTCTAAGTATTGTTGCGGAATAAGTAAATATCCATGGAAAACAACTAACTATGATGATAGCAATTGCTGCATCTGTATATCTTATTTTTAAGTATTTTGTGAAACGATAAATGGCATAGAAAATTAGAATATAGCACGTAAAAGAATGGATTGCACGGTATAGTATTACATTTTTCCCAATAAAAAAATATATGATGTAGTTGAAAGTTGGAAAGAATAATTCTTTTCCTTTACCATTTATTCCGAATGAAAAGATATAATCAATATATGAAAGATTCCCGGCATCTAAATATTGTTCTGAATACCATTGTAAATCTGGGTCGAGATTAGGATTCTTAGATATATTTATTAGAGTAATATATAAGGCTGTTAATATTGCAAAATTTATAAAAGCTATTTTTTTGTTCTTCTTTATTAATATATAGAAAGATATGCATAGAGATATAATAGGTGATATATAGAAAATTATGAAAGGAAATATAAAATTTAATGTATTTTCTTTGGCAGTAATTTTATTCCATATGATATTTTTCATTATTATAGATTTGCTTGATTAATTGTACTTTATAAGTGTATGTATGATAATAATTCTTCAATAGTTTTAGGAAAATAAATAGTATAATCTTTTTGTAGTCTGTTAGTAAAAAAAGTATGCCAACTTTGTGGAGTTTGTGGGTTTATTGCTGGTATTAAATCTATTAATGAAATTGCTTTCTTCCCAGCTATTGCAGCTTCAACTAACAATGTACTGTTATATCCAATAAAATATTCAAAATTGTTTAAAATTAAATTAGCGGGAATAAAGGATGGAATTTGTTGTAATTTGCATTCTTGTCCAAAAAGATCATTAAAGCGTGGGTGACATTTAGACAATATTCTATTTTCACCTATGGTTGAAATTATATTATTCATATATTGGGTATAGGTTTGTTCATCTATTTGATGTGAAGCAACAACACTTCCCGTTAGTAATAAAATTTTGTTTTGATCAATATTTAATTTATGATTTAAATATTTATTTATTATTGTAAGATTACTAATGCATTGTATATTATGAACGTGATTATTTTGAAAGAATTTTTTTGATAATGATGGAATAAAACGGTTCCCGTTATATTTAGGATCAATATTAGTATGATATAAAACTTGGTGCTTAAGTTTTAATTTTAATCCTTTAAAATTATAAATTATGGGATATGGTAAACTATCATATATATTTCCATGATAAATTTGGGCTTTAGAGGACAATTTGTGTATGACCCAATTTGATATATCTCCAAATTCGTTATGGAAAAAGATTATATCAGTAATCTTATATTTGTTTAATTGTTTTAACAGTGTTTTCTTGGTAGAATATATTTGTTTTATTGAAGGGTTTCTAGTAATTATTAAAATTACATTTTGTAAACAGAGAAATTCAAAAAGGTTTTTAAAACAGTCTTGATCAACTAAAACTAAAAACGTTTCTTCTTGATTAGAAAGTATTTTTGTCAAAATAACAGGTACAAATAAATTGGAGTTACAAATTAATAATGTCATAATTAGAAGTTTAGAAAAATTTTTTTTCTTTCTTTAATTTTTCGAAAGTTTGAATATCTCGATATTTTATAACGCTAGCAGGATTTCCGGCAGCCACAGCATAATCTGGTATACTTTTGGTTACTACGCTTCCTGCTCCGACTATAACACCTTCTCCTATCGTGACTCCAGGAAGAATAGTAACATTTGCTCCGAGCCAAACGAAATCTTTAATTATAACAGGTCTATTTTCTGAAATCTTATCATAAGGAATAAAGTTATTGTTATTATAAATGTGATTGCTAGAAAATATAGTTAATCCTCTTCCTGTATGGAAATATTCTCCAATAGTAACATTTCCAGAACATTCTATATAGGTGCTTGATTTTAAGTGACTTGTTTTACCTATTTTAAAATTTTGGGCATTAGATATTGTTATTCCTCCATAGCCTTGTGGAATGAATTTTATTTTACATTTACTTAATTGCTCATATTTCTTTATATATATATTATTTTTTATTTTTGTAACCTTTTCTAAAAAGCGATATAAAAAATTTATCATTGTATTTTTGTTTTAAAGTATAGATTATTTCTTTATTAAAGTAGAGAATTGTTATAAATAATATTATTGTAAAGGCTATGTTCCAATATGCAAGTTCTTTAATTGTGGTAAAGATTATTATGTAATTAAATAAGATGAGTATAATAAGTTGAGAAAGAATATTATATTTAACAAATTGTTTTGAATAATAGATTTGACAAGCGGCAATACTTCCTTGTGATAAAGTATAAGTTATTGCACATCCCATTATTCCCCAATAGGGAATTAGTAAGAAATTGAATATGAGACTGACTATCACTCCAATAATGCTGGAATAAAAATAATATTTACTCTTTTTGACTACGGAAAAATTAGCTCCTGTATGAGCGTTAACCCCTAAAAATAGGATAGAGCAAGCTATTACAGGTACATATATCCACGAATGATAATATTCTGAAGCTGTGAATAATTTTACAATTAGTTGGCTGAATAAAGTTAGTATTGCTAACCCTAGACTTAATGTGGATATTATAATTAGTCCTATTTGATTATAAAATGTTTCATAATCTTTTTTCCCATATTCTTCCAAAACTGAAACTTGCCATGAATTGGTAAAGCTTGTAAATAAGGAGGAAAGAATATTAGGAAATTTGTTTGCTACGGCATATGTACCAACAGCTGATAGACCCAAATACGTTTCCATTATAGGTCTATTAATTGCGGAAATGATAAGCCACATTAATGAATTTGGTATTAATGGGATAGAATATCTTAACATTTCATGAAGTAAATCTTTATTCCATGATTTTATTGAAATGTATTTATATGCTTTTACCATATAAAATGGATATAATGAAGCTATTATATTAGCTATAACCATAGCTCCAATATATCCAATCATATTATATTTAGGTACTAGGAAAAAAGAAAAAATAGCTATACTCAGCGTACATATAATTCCAGTCCTACTATATATTTTGATTTTGTTTAACCCTTTGGTAAATTGTTGGATAAATTGTTGTATGAAATTCGAAACAAACAATAAATAGATAAGTCCAATGTTATCAGTAAAAGAATTATGTATAGCATAAACTTGAGATAAAAAAAGAATAATTATTGATATTATACCATATATGATAAAATTAATTAAAGAAAATATTGTGGCAGAACTAAAATACCCTTTTTGTTTCTCAAAGGATTGATTAGTTGGGAATACAAATATTGCATTAGCAATAGAAAAAGTTATTAAATTAACTAATAGCATAGCATACATGCTGATGATATCTGCACTTCCATAATCTTCTGTAGATAAATAATGCGTATAGAATGGTAGCATTATGAAGCTGATTAATTTACTTCCACTATATCCTATAAAAATGTATATTGTATTTTTTCCTAGAGTTTTAAACTTACTCATCTTGTTGAAAAATAGCTTTTATTTCTTATTTCCCTTAAAAAGACTCTTCTCTCTGGTTGTTTTATTATTATTTATTGTCATCAGATTTTCTTTTGTACAACTATTTGTTGGAATAAGTAGGATAGATTTTATAATAATTATAAGATCTATCCTCCAAAATATAATTTATAAAATTTAATTTCTTATTTAGATTAATTTTATTTTGTGTAAATATTTATTGTGTCTACTATACTTATGTCGTTGAGTAATAGTTGTTCTACAAATTCTCTAAAAACTCCTTCTCCTCCTTTTTTGCTTAATTTAAGAGTTGATAATGTTTTTATATATTCAGGAGCACTTGTTGGCACTCCTGAAAATCCTACATGTTGTAGCACTTCTATATCATTGATGTCATCACCTATATAAGCTATTTCTTTGAGTGAAATTTTTAATTTATTAGCTAACATGTTTACTATCTCAAATTTATTTTTTACTCCTTGATATAGAAAATCAATTTTTAGCTTCTCTGCACGGCGTTGTACGATTTTAGTTTCTTCTCCTGTTATGATTCCAACTGGAATTTGATATTTGTGTGCTAATAATACACCTGCACTATCATATGTATTGAACTTTTTCCATTCATTGCCAGTTTGGTCATAGTACATACCTCCATCGGTCCAAACCCCATCTATATCAGTTAATATAAGTTTTGGGAGATTCATATTGTTTATTTATTAATTGAGTCTTGTTTTTATTATTGAAAGTAATTACTGACAAATATTTTTATTTTGAAATAAGGTTAGGATAGATAATTTCATTTTTGGGGATGTCTTTTAAAACTGTTTTACCAATAACTTTATTTACATCGCACCATTTGTATCCATCACCTGGACTTAACATATGTAAATCTTCCAGTGTGATTATTTCACCTGCTTTTAAATCTCGTTTAGAGGCTATGGAACGTTCCAATTTTACTTTTGAACTTGCTACACTTTGATCAATATATAAATCTTCTTCTCCAAGCCATCTTTCAGCAATACGTATATCTCTAATCATACGGTTCACTCCGTCTGGTCCTAGAGATCCTGCTTGATCAGTACCTTTCATTCTACGATCTATCGTTACATGCTTTTCGATGATTTCAGCTCCCATTCCTACGGCAACGACAGGTGCTGATATACCAATAGTATGGTCAGAAAATCCAATTTTATATTGTCCGTAATGCTTTTTTAAATATGTAATTGTGCGAAGATTTAAATTATCTGGTTGTGTTGGATATTGAGATACACAATGTAGAATAGAAATGTTTGAATGATAGCGATTTATTATTTCTAAAGCATCATCTAATTCTTTTTTTCCTGCCATTCCTGTTGAAAGAATGATAGGTATTTTTGTTTCAGCAAGGCGTTCTAATAATGGAAGATTTGTCAAGTCACGACTTGCAACCTTAAGATAGTCTGGAGTAAATAGTTTTAGTAAAGATAGACATCCAATGGCACATAATGTTTCGATGAAATCAAGTCCTAATGATTTTGAGTACTTATATACCTCGAAATGTTCTTCGTCAGATAATTCTAGAAAAGCTCTATGCTCTCCATAAGTTTGCCCAAATGAATTTGGTGTATCATAGATACGGTTCATTTGAGAGATTGTTAATTCTTCATTCAAATCTCGTTTGGTCATTTTGACCGCATTCATCGGTTTTAAATTTAGGCCGAATACTTCTTCTTTAACTGGACGAGAAACTAGTTCTACGATAAGTTTTGCAATATCGACAGAACCATTATGATTTTGTCCTATTTCACCAATAATATATGTTTCTTTCATTATTTTGAGTTTTTAAGAATTTCTTGTTCCATTGTTTCGTAATAACTGGGGTGTGAGTCCAGATATTGAATAATATTTTCTATTGTGGGATATGGAGTTATTTGAGCTAAATCACTATAAATTTTTTGAGCATTTTTAAAGTCCATTTCCGTGTCTATTGTTAGGCGGATTTTGTTATGGCTTAATAATTCAGGAGAGGTTTCTAATAAATAGAACTGAAAAATTTCTGGATGTGTATAAATGAAATTTGTTACATGTTCATGATATAAAGGAATATCTGTTAAGGTTACTATTTTTTTTAAAACAGATAATTTTGTGTATTCAGTCCAAAAACCATAATGAGTTTTTATAGATGGGGTTCCATTTATATTAAAACTTATATAGTCGTATTGTTGATGCTTTTCTGCGAAAGTAATTAATTCCTGAATTGATTTTAACTCTAAAAAGGGATTATCTGAACAGATTCGTATAATGTGCTCACTTTTATAAAATATAGCAGCGTCGATAAAGCGTTGAAGAACATCGTTTTCTGAACCTCTGAAACAATTTATATCGTTTTTATTAGCAATTTGTTCTAAAGGGTCGTTTATAGGATTTGTTGATGTTGCTAAAATTATTTGTGTATTTGGTATTGATTTAAGTTTTTCTATTAATAAATCTAATATAGATTTATCTTGATAGAAAGGTCTTAAAATTTTTTTAGGTAATCGAGTTGAACCTAATCGTGCTTGAATTATAAATGTTATATTCATTTTGTTATTTAATGTTAATTGTATTTTATGATTTTATCATATTTTTATTTGTCTTTTAAAAGATATACCAATCAATTTCCAAGCTCCCGTTCCACAAACTATTAAGAATGTGATTCCTATTAAAATCGTTTTTCTACTAGTTCCTGAAGGTTGCAAGGGAATACTCGCTGGCTCCACTACTGCAAACACTGGTTTTTCTTCTTGTATCTTGGCGCGTGCTACTTGTAGTTGTTGAGCTACCTGACTATATACCTGATAGGCAAGATTCATATCGTTTTGCAGGCGTTCCTGTTCAGCACGTACGCTTTGAAAAGCTATATTACGGTTGCTGTCGAAATAGTGTGCATACTTGCTTTGAGCATCGTAATACTCCTGTTGGCGTTCGTGGTAAAGCTCTTCTAGGTAAGCGCAGTCTTCTTTTGCTTTCTTGATACGATAATCAATGATATATTGCTGAAGTTTAGCTACTACGCTGTCGGCTACAATGGCTGTTACTTTGGGGTCTTGTAGGGTAACTGTAATGGTAGTCATAGCTGTTTTTTTATCGACATCAGCTGTTATAGCTTTTCTCAATCCCTCTACTTTCGTAGCTTCCTTTTCTGTCAGTTGAAAAGGATTTAATTCAGATATTGTATCATTCTCTTCAGTAAATAGTGACTTGATTGCTCCGATTGCTAAACCTGGAGCCGATTTGATATATCCCCACCAGGGCTGCTTTTGTTCATCCAGGTAAGCTACCAGGGTAGTATCCAAGTTGCCATCCAGTGTTTGTACACGGGTATTAAACAGTTCCAAAATAAATGGGGTAGAGGCTACAATATCCGGTGCTAAGGTAGCATTTAAGGCATCGGGACTGCTGTTTGTTGCTGCTGTTCCTAAAAAGGATGAAGCCAGACTGGCAAGGCCTCCACTTGCTTTATCTCCGCCCATTTCGGGGGAAAGAGTGACTGTTACGGTGTATTGTTTAGGAATACTCAGGGCAATGATAATGCCCAGCACTACACCTACGCCGGCTGCCTTGTAAAGGGTCTTGCGGATAGCGATAATACGGCGTAAAATATCCATCCAGTCTATTTCGAGTTCATCGTTTTCCGGCTCCTGTACGTCCGGATTCTGATAATTCTTGTTTTCGGTCATATATGTTTATGTAGAAAATACCACAGTCGGCACGGCTCGGTGGTTGAAAAAGACTTGGGTTTAGAAGTTCCTTACCGTGCTCCCTGTGGCTTATGAGAAATCTATATTATTTTATCAAGTTAGCAATGGATGCTACCATGGTTCCCAGTGAAGCGAACGAAGTAGCGTAGCCCAATATGCTGCCCAGTTGGTTCGGCTTGTGGCGTTTGCTGGGCACGATGATTTCGCAGCCCGGTTCGATCTGCTTCTTGCCGCTGCCTTTCACTTCGGCTATCTGGCCGTTCATGTAGACAATGAACTTCTTGCTCTTCTTGGCGTTCTGGCTGTAGCCTCCTGCCTGGCTCAGGTAGTATTTCACGCCTTCGCCCTGCTTGTAGGATACGGTGTTGCTCATCATCACTGCACCGCTGATTTTCACGGTGTTCACGTATTCGGGCACGCTGATCACGTCGCCTGCACGCAATACGATGTCGGCATCGCTGCCCGGATTGGCAAGGGCTTCTTCCAGGTTGATACCTACGGTAAAGGTGTCGAGTACTTTCAGACCGAGTGAGTCGATGGCTCCGTTACCCATTTCCTTGCGCATCATGTCCACTACATCCTGCATGCGGCGTTTCTCTTCGTCGTTTGCTACACGGGTAAGCTTGGCTCCCTTTACGTAGGCAAACTGAGTGGCGCCTCCTGCCTTGGCGATGATGCTGCTGATGCGTTCGTTTTTGCTGCTCAGGGCATAGGTTCCGCCGTAAAGCACTTCACCGTCTACTACCACGTTCTGCTGTGCGCTGTAGCCCGGGCTGCGGCGTACGAATACCTGGTCGTAAGGCTGGAGAGTGAATCCCGGTTCGCCGTCTACCACAAAGCCGTCTTTCAGGCCGAAAGAGAAGTTCTGTCCGATGGTAGCGGGGCTTTCGGTGCTCTTCGGATCTTTTACGCGGCGTGCCACGTCGACACGTACTACGGAAGCCGATTCACGCAGACCGCCTGCGGTGATCACGAGGTCTTCGAGGGTCATGTTGTCGGCATACGGATAGTCGCCCGGATGAGCTACTTCGCCGAATATCTGTACGTTGCCCAGATCTTCCAGGTCGTGGATGCTGGGGATGTAGAGTACGTCGTTTTTCTGCAGCGGGATGTCGGGCTGGCTGCCGTCCATGATGGCGCGGATGTCTATCTGCTTCACTTCGCGGGTCTTGTTTTCACGCTCGCGGTACAGTACGGCACGGCCGGTAAAAGCTTCGGGCATCAGTCCGTCGGCTTTCTCTACCAGTTCGCGTACGGTGTTCAGCTTGCCGCCCAGCTCGTAGATGCCCGGACGGTATACGGCGCCGCGCACTTCCAGCTTGTTGGTGAAGCGGTCCAGAATGGCTTCGGCGGTGATTACGTCGCCGTCGTGCAGCTGGCATACGCTGTAGTCGGTGTCATCCACGGTGTTTACCTGATATTCCTTACCGTTCTGGCGTACGATGCGCAGGCTCTTGGTATAGGCGTCGCTGGTAAATCCGCCGGCATATTTCAGCAGGGTAGAAAGGGTTTCGCCTTTTTTCATTTCGTAGCGCATGGGGCGTTTCACGTTGCCGGTAATCTGTACCAGTTCTTCGTAGGCAGGAACGATGATCACGTCGCCTTCTTCCAGGCGGATGTCGTCGCGGGTCTTGCCCTGCATGATGAACTGGTAAACGTCTACCGTAGCTACGGTCTGTCCGCCGCGCGATACTTTCACGTTACGGAGGCTACCGATGTCGCTCACACCGCCTGCACGGTAGAGGGCGTGGAATACGGTAGAGAAGGCCGAGAGGGCATAGGTTCCCGGCTGTATCACTTCGCCCATCACGTTGATCTGGATGGTGCGGGTGTTGCCCAGCGTGACGCGTATCTGGTTGCTCTGGTCGGAATAGATCTTGCGGAGTTCGCCGGTGAGGTACTGCTGTGCGCGCTCGATGCTCATGCCGCTCAGGAATACAGGGCCGAGCTGTTCGAGGTTGATGGTTCCGTCGGGCGAGATCTGCTGGCGGATGGTGTTCTGGCTGGCTCCCCAGATATCGATTACCACTTCATCGCCCGGACCGAGACGGTAGTTGGGCGGGGTGGCTATGTTGACGTTCGGTTCGAACGTAAGGTTGCGGGTATTGAAGATGTTGCGGCCGAATACGGCGTCCTGCTGTGCCACTTCCTGTGCCTGTGGCTGTTCGTCGAGCAGGGTAGAGTTGTCTTCCTGCACTTGCTGGCGCAGACGTGCTTCTGCCTTGGCAGTTCCGCTCAGGTCTTCCGAGCCGGTGTTTGTCTGCTGTTCGTACATTTTCTTCACGCGTTCCGCCTGTTCGCGGGTTACGCCTCGGCGTGCCAGCTCGGTAGCTATGGTACGCTGGTCTTTGCCTTGTTTAACTCCATCTTTAGCATATTCCAGCACTTGCTGGTCGGTCATGCCCGACTGCGCCATGAGCAGGGGCGAACATGCCATAAAAATAACAAGTGATAAAGCTTTTAGTTTCATGCTTGTCTGTTAGTGATTTTATATTGTTTTTCTGAATTTACTCTTCGATGGTTTCGCACCAGGTGTAGCTCACTTTGAGCAGGGCGGTGCTTTGGGGCATTTCGATGGCGATGTAGTGGCGGCCTCCGTAGCGGAGGAACTTGCCGGTCACACCGTAGAGCGGACCGCGGCGTACTACCCGGACGGGGACGCTGCGCTTGCCGCGAAGCTTTTCGGAATCGATGAACCGCGTGCCCTGGATGTCGGGGTTGGTGGCATGCATGAAGTTCTGCATGTCGCGTTCGCTCACCGTGCAGTAGTCATTGCCGTTGCGTTCCTTCTTCAGGAAATAGACGGGCAGCGGGGCTTCGGAGGCGAACTGCCGGCACCAGTTGGCGTCGTAGGGACGGTGGATGAAAATCAGGTTGTGGATGGCGGGTACGAGTATGTGGGTGCATTCACCCTCGTGTCCGGTGTCGCGAAGTTCGTATGTCATGGGGATGTAATGCTCAATGCCCTGCTCTTTGAGATAGTCGGCTACAAGCAGCTCTTTGTTGTACACCGTTTGCAGGGGCAGCCATACCTGTTCTTTTTCCATGTCTGTGGATGTTTGTCCTTCTGATTTTTTGTTCCCTTTTTTCTTGATTGAATGTTTGTTGAGGTACGGATGCACCTCTCTCTCCTTCCTAGCGTCTGAAAAACACTATGAATCAGTTTGTTATCTCCAAATACGGAAGATGACGCACATCGTGCTTCTGTCTAGGATCCGCTCCCACAGCCGCATAGGAAGTCGTTCTTCGCTGCAAAGATAACAAATAATGGGCAGAAAGGTTCACTCAGAAGGGCTTTAACTTGCGTTTGTTGAGCTTTTTTGTGATATGTTATTGACGTTTCAGCATGTTTGCGCAAACGGTTGTCCGATTTGTCGATTAGTACGGATTTTGTCGATTAGTACGGATTGGGTGACCGGACAAGTGTTGCCGTTGGGCTTTCGGTCTGATTCTGATGCGTAAAGATGTTCCGGAAACGGATGCGATGGGCAGACGATGTCCGGAGATTTTTTGAATATTCGTACGAAAAGCCGGAGCTTTTGTACGAATATCCGGGTAAACTTCCTGATGTTTACTTCAACTTTTCAGCTTTTTTTCCCGTCGGGTTGCCTTTTCGGGAGTCCGTGCCTACGGAAAGCTGCTTCAGAATCCTGAACTCGTTTTCTCCCGGCTCCTCGTCGGGATCGGCCTCGCGTACTATCAGGTTCGTCTTGTGCATGATGCAGCTCTCTATGATCAGCCTCAGGGTGGTTACGTCGAAATCTATCTCGCACACCTGTTCGGCTGCCTTGAAGAAGGTGGCCAGCGTCTTGAAACGGAAGTTGCGGACGGTGTCGAAACACGTATGCGTGCCGATGCCCGTGATGCGCTGGATTTCCGACTTCGATACGTGCGACAGGGCGTACAGTGTACCGATGAACTTTCTTAACTCTTTGAGCCACTCGTCTATCTGTTGCTTCGTAGGCTCGCACGAAGCGTATAATTTTCCGAAATATTTCATTAGTCTTGTCTCTCGGGGTTTATCTCTGCCGTATAGGGCAGTAATTAATACTCTGCCAATCGGTATTTTTACCGATGAAAGACAAGAACGGAAGTTTACCTGTCAGGTTCTGTTGATGACACAAAGATAACGGAAAAATCGTGGCTGAACGTTTTTCTTTGCGAGAAAAACTTCCCTTGCTTTTACTCTTTCTTTTAATATATAATAGGAAAGGGTGGCAACACTGGTGGTGCTCTTGTGGCCCGCCGGACATTGTAATAACTTGTAACTCTGAGGGTTTGCTATGCTACACTTTGGTGACGGTGGTGGCCCGCCCTTTCGGGTTGCGTAAAAAAATGAAGAATTATGGAGGTGATAACAACTATGAAAAATCCTGGCAATCTGGGCTTTCTGGTACTTTCGAGGCGACTGCTTACCCAGATGTTTGCCGAAATGTACGGAAAGTGGCATTCCGACTCGCAGGCGTATGTGTATCTGCTCATGGCGGCGTGCTTTACCGATCAGGGTGATACCCCTGGATGCCTGAAACGGGGCGAGCTGTTTTTCTCAGGAAGGGAGCTGAGTCTGCGCTTCGCCTGGAGCCGGAGGCATGTGGCGCATTTTATCGGAGAGCTGGAGCAGAACGGTGTGGTGGAGGTGATGAAGGTGCAGAACTGTTCGAAGCTGCGTCTGCTGCACTACGATACGCTGTGCCGCATGCGGGTGAAAAACGGTGCGGACGGAAGGCGCAGGAGCGCGGGCGACGAGATGTTTGAGGTGTTCTGGGAACAGTATCACGACATGACGCAGCAGCCTGCCCTCGACATCGAAGCGGCACGCAAGGCGTGGGGGAAACTGACGCTGGCCGAGCGCGAGGAGGCGGTGGGAAACATCGAGATGTATCTCTGCATGCTGCCGTCTATCGACCGGGCTCGTACGGCACTGAAGTATTTGCAGATGAAGAGTTTTGTACTCAATTGACTATATTTTTATCTGTGTTGTCTGATGAAACTTTTTAAATTGTCAATCATTGCTGTCCGATAAAATTTTTCAAACCCTCAGTAACTTGTTGATATATAAGAATTAAGCAATAATTTTAACAGGAGGGCTTATCTATGGAAACAATACAGACAATCAACCTGTAGGATATGTTTATCGGGCACTGATAATATGTTTATCTGTGTTATCTGATGAAATGTTTTAAGTTATCAATAACTTATTGATATACATAAAATTAAACACCAGCTTTAACAAGGAGGCTTATCCATAAAGATAATGCTGATAATCGGCCTGTTTAATATGTTTATCGGGCACTGATAATATGTTTATCTGTGTTGTCCGGCAAAATGTTTTGAATTTCCACTAACTTATTGATATACATAGAAATAAAAGGCGATTTTAACAGGAGGGATTATCCGTAAAGGCAATCGGATTTTCAGTAATGTGAAAAGCTGTATCGGGCAGCAGTCATATTTTTAGGATTATGGGGATGGTTTATGCGGAAGAAATAGAAGGGGCGGTACTGGGGGCGTGCCTGCTGGAGCGTTCGGCTCAGGCGGTGGTGCTGAAAAGTCTGCGTGCCGAGATGTTTTACCTGACGGCGCACCGGGTGGTGTTCGAGGCGATAAACGCGCTGTATGCCCGGGGAGCGGCGGTGGATATGCTGACGGTGACCGAGGAGCTGCGTGCTCAGGGACGTCTGGACGATGCGGGCGGTCCGTTTGCCGTGGCGAAACTGGCGGCGGGGGTGGCTACGTCGGCTCACCTGGAGTATCATTGCAGCATCCTGTTTCAGTATTACCTGAGGCGGAAGCTGGTGGAGGTGCTGACACGGGAGCTGGCGGCGGCAAACGATATGACGTGTGATGTGTATGATGTGCTGATTGATACGCAGCGGGAACTGGGGGCGCTGCTCGAGGATTCGCCGCTGGAGAATCACTTGCACCCCATGCCGGAGGTGATGGATGATACGGTGGCACTGGTGGACCGCCGGCAGGAACTGGCTGTGAACGGGCTGACGGGGGTGCCTACGGGCTTGCAGCGGCTGAACGAGATGACAGGGGGATGGCAGCCGGGCAACCTGATTTTTACGGCGGCGCGTCCGGCCGACGGAAAGACGGCACTCGACTTGTTCTTTGCGCGTCAGGCGGCAATGGCGGGTGTGCCGGTGGTGTTCTTCACGCTGGAGATGACGGCTTCGGAACTGGGCGAGCGTATGGTACTGGCAGAGAGTTCGGCCGATCCGCTGCGTATCCGTCAGGGCAGGCTCTCGCCGGAGGAGGTGGAGGATGTGCACCGTACGGCGGAACGGATGAGCGCGCTGCCGGTGCATGTCGACGATACGCCGTACATCAACGTCGACCAGTTGTGTGTCATCGCCAAGTCGCTGCGGGCAAAGGGGTTGCTGGGCTTGCTTATCGTCGACTATCTGCAACTGCTTGCCACGGTGAATCCGGGGCGTACGCGTGAACAGGAGGTGGCGGAGTGCAGCCGCAAGCTGAAGGGGCTGGCGCGCTCGCTGGGGTGTCCGGTCATCGTGTCGAGCCAGCTCAACCGTCAGGCGGAAGACCGGGCGGGGAGTCCGGAGCTGCGTCACCTGCGTGAGAGTGGGGCCATCGAGCAGGATGCCGACCTGGTGATTCTGCTGCACCGTCCGGAGCGTTATCACATCCGGGTGGATCCCGATACGGGGTGGTCTACGCGGGGCATGGGCATCGCTACGGTAGCCAAGCACCGCAACGGGGCGACGGGAAAGGTATATTACGGGTATAATCCCAGCATGACGAAAATCGGCGAGTTCGCGGGTACGCCTGTGACTGCGCCGGCAAACAATTTAAAGCGTAAGGAGGATGAAAGAAAGAGCAGTGACTTATTCGGTGGTTCCGCGGGTTGATCCGCGTGATATCTCGGCAGAGATGACGTATTATGCCCGTGCACAGGCACGGGGAGAGGTGACGCTGGGCGACATGGCGCGCCGTATTCAGCGGCGGTGTACGGTGACACGTGCCGATACGCTGGCGGTGCTTGTAGCGCTGGAAGAGGAGGTCTGCCGCGGGCTGTGCAACGGCGAGATTGTCCGTCTGGGTGAACTGGGTTCGCTTCAGGTGGGAGTGAAAAGCGAGGGAGTGCGGCTGGAGGCTGACTTCCACGAATCGATGATAAACAAGATATGGGTGCGTTTCCGTCCGGGCATGGTGCTGAAGGGGATGCTGGACGGGGCGGCTTTCGAACGGGTTTCGCCGCGCAAGGAAGCCGGACGTGCCGGAAAGGGGATGCGGTATGAAAGAGAATGAACATGGCGACGGAGAATTCCGTCTGCGTATCTACGGCAAGTCGGAGCTGGCTTGTCTGTATTTTCCCGACCGTTCGCCGGAAACGGCACGGCGCAATCTGTACCGGTGGATGTACCGCTGTCCGTCCATCCGCGAGGGGCTGGCGGCACTGGGCCACGACAAGCACCGCAAGTTTTTCCTCAAGCCGGAGGTGGAGGTGATCGTGCGGGGACTGGGGGAGCCGTAAGATAAAGAAACTATTAATATATACTTGCACGGGGTGTGAACCTTACGTTTGCGGTATCGCGGCGTGGTTCACACCCCGTTTTTTGATTTTATATTCCAGGCACTATTTTTTCTGTAATTTCATGGCCTGTTCCTGTCCCGCGGCTATTGCTGCGCGCTGTTTCTTTAAAAAGAAACCCGCCATTGACGTGAATTTGTCAATGGCGGGCAAGTGGATATATATAATGTATGATATAGCCGATTGTCATTATCTCTTTCCTGATCCGCCGCAATCGGAGCATTTACCTGAACCATGGCAGTAACTGCATTTTCCACGTCCGTTACAAGCTGTACAGACAATGTTCTGACCAAGATTACGTACAATGCCGCTACCGTTACAATAACCGCATTTACCAGAACCATGGCAATAGTATTTCTCTGCGGTTCCACTCATTGACGAACATTTTCCTGAACCGTGGCAACGTTTACACATCGAGCTTCCTGTAGAACTTCCGGAAGAAGATCCGCTGTAGGAAGATCCATTTTCCTGATATGTGCCGTATGTTCCTGCTGCCTGGCTATTACTCATCGTTCCTAATGTCTCGCCTACGGTACCGAGTATGTTTCCGATGGTGCTCCATCGCTTACTTCTGCGCTGGGCTTTTACACTCTTAAGGTTCTGCTTTGCCATGTCGTAGGTAGGACAGGCTTGCAGTGCATACTCATAGCATGCTTTGGCATTATTCAGGTCACCCAGACTTTTGTAGAGTACTCCGAGGTTGTTTAAGGCCGGAGCCTTGTAACCATAACTGTTGTATGGATCGGCCTTAATGACTTGCATATACCTGTCGTACTTGGTCTGTGCCTCTGTGTCGGGAGTGTTGTAAGCTAGGTCGGTGTTTGTGTATGTTTTTTTATATGGCAATATAAGATACGTATATGTTACATCACGGTCGGATTCGGTATTCTCGTCATGTTATGTCACGTTTAATGCTGTAATTAGTGGATTATTTCGTATTTTTGTTGCTAAATAGTTATTTTATGAAACCGAATCGGAGGAAACCCGTACTGGTTGGAAATGATTTGTTTCAAAGGTACTTGTCAACTTAGGATAGTAAGAAGTTTTAGTGCGACAAATGCTTGTTGTTGTAATGTTGCAGCAGGTAGAATGGAAAAAACTCAAATTCTTTCTGTTGAGATGAAATATCTGATTGTTGATAAAATTTAAGAATATAAAGATGTTAGAAACGGTTATTGAAAATACGGAGAAATTTATAGCTTCGGTTCCTAAAACCAAGCGTAAGAAATATGGTCAGTTCTTTACAAACGGGACTACAGCTTCTTATATGGCTTCGCTTTTCTGTTTCGATCTTTCAAAGCCTGAAATTCGCCTGTTGGACGCAGGTGCTGGAACAGGCATCTTGTCGGCGGCGGTTGTTGACAAGTTGGTGGAGTCTGACTATGAGGGTAGAATTCATCTTACTTGTTATGAAACGGATGAGAATGTCTTACCTCTTTTGGAGGCTAATCTTGAGTCTCTTCATTCTGAGTATGGAGTTGAATATTCTATAGTCAGGGATAATTATATTACTTCGCAGAATTTTGAAGGGGATACATTATTCTCTGTTCAGGATAATGTATATGATTATATCATAGGAAATCCTCCTTATCTTAAAATACCGAAAGATGCGGACGAAGCCAGAGTGATGCCAAGTATATGTTATGGCGCTCCTAATCTTTATTTTCTTTTCTGGGCTATGGGTATACATAACCTTAAGGAAGGACACGAACTGGTATATATTGTGCCCCGTTCCTGGACCTCCGGAGCTTATTTCAAGAAATTCAGGGAATATTTTTTCAAAAACTGTGTTATTACCGATATGCACTTGTTCGAAAGCCGTGACAAGGTTTTTGAGGGTGAATCGGTATTGCAGGAGACAGTAATCGTAAAAGTTAAGAAGACTACGGCTACACCGGAGTATATCAATATAACCTCTTCTTCTACTTCTCAATTTACTGATTTGAAGACTTTCCGTGCTCCTTATGCTACCGTGGTGGCGCGAAACCAGTTTGTATATCTGGTTACAAACGAAGCTGACGCTGCCGTACTTTCTCTCATTAACCGCTTCGACAAGACTCTTCCCGACATGAATCTGCGTATGCAAACAGGTGTAATTGTTGATTTCAGAACAAGGGAAGTGCTTCGTGATCATCTGGAAGATGGTTCGTATCCCCTTTTGTATTCACAGCATATCAGAAACGGACGGGTAGTATGGCCGTTGGGTAAAGAAGGGGAAGTTATAAAAACAGACCGGAAGGCTTTTCTGCAGGAGAACAGTGATTTTCTTATGGTTAAGCGTTTCACCTCAAAAGAAGAGGACAGGAGACTGCAGTGTGGTATATATCTTAAACAAAGATTTTCGCAATTTCCGTATATTAGTACACAGAATAAAATAAACTTTATAAAATGCGATTCTCCTTGTATTACTTATGGTCTGTACGTGTTACTTAATTCCAGTTTTTATGATAAATACTATCGAATACTGAATGGGTCTACGCAGGTAAATTCTACTGAAATCAATCAAATGCCGGTTCCCGATAGATTGATTATAGAAAGTATGGGACGGGAGTTGATGCATAAAGAGCTGTCTGTTACAAATTGTAATGAAATTTTTAATAAATGGATAAATTAGAAACTGCTAAGAGTTTGCTGGGCAGAATCAATATGCCTTTGCGACAGCAGAGTACGCTCTGTTGTCTTACCCTTCTTGCTATGGCTCATCTTAAAGAAGATACGCCTTGGGCCGAGGCTACAAATGAATGGATCAGAATACATGACATAATCTCGTTTATTGCGGAATATTATGGCGTAAAGTATGCCGAAAATTCAAGAGAGACTTTTCGTAAGCAGGTCATTCATCCTTTCAAGACTGCCGCATTGATCGAAGATAACGGCCTGTCGACCAATAGTCCTAATTTTCGGTATCGCATAACCTCTGAGTTCTTAACTGTTATCTGTTCTGTGAAAGATAATTGTGATTCGGACAAGGAGAGTGACGCTCTTATACAGTTCTTGCGTATGCACGATACATTGTCTGATATATATGCCTCCAAGAAGAAAATGCAAAAGATGCCTGTCAGAATCAATAACAAGGATTTTACATTTAGTCCGGGCAAGCACAATCAGTTGCAGAAAGCCATATTGGAAGAGTTTGCGCCACGCTTTGCTCCTCATTCTGAATGTTTGTATGTGGGGGATACCATTAAAAAGGATATGATAAAGGATGTTGAAAGGCTTTCTTCTCTCGGCTTTGAGATAACATTACATGATAAGATGCCTGATGTGGTTTTGTATAGGGAAGATAAGAATTGGATATACTTTATTGAAGCTGTTACATCTGTAGGTCCGATGGATCCTAAAAGAATATTGGAGATTGAGTCTATGACAAGTAACGTGACTGCTGGCCGTATATATGTTACAGCCTTTCTTGACTTTGGTACTTTTAAAAAATTCTCCGGACGACTTGCTTGGGAAACGGAAGTCTGGATAGCTGATATGCCGGATCATATGATTCATCTTAACGGTGATAGATTCCTTGGTCCCCGCTGATTTATTTCGAATGTTTCTCACCGTCACGGAGGGATGCTGGTATGAGGCTGTATCATATTCTGTTCTGACTCTATCGTAATATAAAGAAATCATTGTATCTGACTGACACGGGGTGTGAACCTCACGTTTGCGGTATCGCGGCGTGGTTCACACCCCGTTTTTTGTGTGTATGCTGCATCGGAAACTTAACGGCGGAAGCCTGGACGCTTTTTCAGAATCGGATGAGGAAAGAATGAGTAAAATCATTATATTTGCATATGTATCATCAACAGCTGTAGATATGGATTATGATATAAAGGATAAAATGGAGTGGACGATTATTTTCATCAGGGAGTTCGGACGTAAATACGGACTTTCGATGAAGCAGGCATTCAATTACCTGAGTCGTTTCAAAGGGATTGATTTTATCGATCGCCATTATGATTATGTGCATACTCAGTCGTTTGCTTCGATGGTGGACGATATAGCTGAGTATTGTCACCGTCACGGAGGGGCGCTGGTATGAGGCTGTATCATGGGACGAATAAGGAGTTTCTGGAAATTGATTTGCTGAAGTCTAAACCTAATAAGGATTTTGGGAGAGGTTTTTATCTTTCAGCAGATTACAATCAGGCTTTAAATATGGCGCATGTGAAAATGGAACAGCTGGAATCCGGAAGCCCTGTTGTGTTGGAATATGAAATAAGCGAAGAGGCATGGGACAGTTTGCGCGTATTAAGGTTTGAAAATTACTCTGAAGAATGGGCTAAATTTATACTTTTAAACCGTAATAATCCGTCTGATCAGCCTGTTCATGATTATGATGTGGTAATAGGACCTATTGCTGACGATAGAGTGGGAGTACAGTTATGGAAGTATGAAAATCATTCAATTGATTTGCCTACACTTGTCCGTAATTTGCAATACATGAAAGGAGTAACAATACAATATTTTTTCGGTACGGAACGTGCTATAAAATACTTGAAGCGAATATGAATGAGAAAAAGGAAATGATGGCAGATATGGTAAAGAACCTTGCACTGTTACTGATGGAGAAGAACAGGGAATTAACAATGGAACAGGCGCTTTCATTTGTTTTTAACTCGGATACGTATCAGAAAGTAATGAATGAGGAGGCTGCATTTTATTACCAGAGTCCTAAGTATGTTTTTGCTTTTTTGGAAGAAGAACTGTTAACAGGAAAGGTCGGATAAGGATTTTATTTTAACTGACACGGGGTGTGAACTTCACGTTTGCGGTATCGCGGCGTGGTTCACACCCCGTTTTTTGTGTGTATGCTGCATCGGAAACTTAACCGTTTTGAAACAGGATTGCCACATGCGCGTTTCTGTTTTGAAATACGCTGCCTTTAATTTTGCGCAATGAAAATTAAGGATTTTTAATTGCTTGAAAAACGCTGGTTGTCATGTAGATAACTGGTAATGAAAAGGTAAGGAACAGGTTGGGAAAATTTACAATTTAAAAATAAAATGAAAAAATTTGCAGCGTATTTACTTTGGTTTTTGCTGATTGCTGTCTTGCCGCTGATGGCGTGCAGCAACGATGGAATGACGGAAGCTGTAGCGGACAGCTTTGATGTACAGTTTGAATGCCCTTCGCTGATAGAAGTGGCCAAGGGAGGGGAATATACGTTCCAGGTGACCGGGAGTAACAAGCCGGCGGAATCGGATGTGATTATTCTGGAATCGACAGGGGGAATCTCGTATACGTGTGTGCTGGTGAGTGTTTCGGAAAACAGTTTTACCATAAAGTTTACCGACGGATGCGAAAGCGGTACGTACCGGGTGTTCATCAAGCGTGGTGACCGCAAGAAACAGATTGGTACTACCTATATTAATATTGTAGAGGGAATTGATTTCACGCCGGATGCCGGAACGACGGTGTACGGGGTGGTATCGACAGCCGACGGTCCGGTGCAGGGTGTTGTGGTATCGGACGGTGTAGAGGTGAGCGTGACCGACGAACGGGGTATCTACCAGCTTCAGTCGGAAAAGAAATGGGGGTATGTGTTTATCTCCGTTCCTTCGGGATATGAAGTTCCTGCCGAGGGAGTCTTGCCTCAGTTCTACCAGATGATGAAGGGGGATGCTGCTACAACGGAGCGGGTGGATTTCTCGCTGACTGAGGTGGAAGGACAGGATAATTATAAGGTGTTTATGCTGGGCGATATGCATCTGGCCAACCGCACGGGCGACTTGGGACAGTTTATGGACTTTACCGAGGATCTGAACAGCTACCGTGCCTTGCATCAGCACGAAAAGATGTATGCCATTACGCTGGGCGACATGACCTGGGACCTGTACTGGTATTCGAACAGTTATGCGCTGCCTGAGTACCTGAATACCATCAACAATCAGGTGAAGGGACTTCAGATTTTCCATACTATCGGAAATCATGACTATGACTACAAGGCTATGAGCGACGAGGAGGCGGGAAGCCGTTTCATGGATTATATCGCTCCGACATATTATTCGTTCAACATCGGAAAGGTGCACTACGTGGTGCTGGATGACATCGATTGCAGCAACTACGACGGCACTACCTCACGCGACTACGAGAAGCGTGTGTCGGCCGAACAGCTGAGCTGGCTGTCGAAGGATCTGGCATATGTCGACAAGTCGACACCGCTGGTAGTGGTGATGCACGCACAGCTGTTCTACCCGTCGCAGACGGAAGGTTTCAAGATAGACCATGACGTGCTGAACACTACGCAGCTGCTGGACGTGCTGGACGGCTACAAGGTGCATTTCGTGACCGGACATACGCACCTGAGTTTCAACGTGACTCCGGAGGATGACGTAACGGGCGGACGCGAGGTGTACGAACATAACGCGGGTGCGATATGCGCTTCGTGGTGGTGGTCGGGCTACCTTACTCCGGGTGTGCACATCAGTCCCGACGGAACACCGGGCGGATACTCGGTATGGGATGTGAACGGAACGGACATCGAATGGATATACAAGGCTACGGGATGGACGGAGGATTACCAGTTCCGCAGCTACGACCTGAACAATGTGCATTTCTCGATGGCGGATGTGCCGCAGATGCCGGCCAGTGTACCGGCTTCGGTCAAGGCGAAATTCCAGCGCTATGTGGATGCTTATCCGGTGAACAAGGACAACGAGGTGCTGATAAACATCTGGAACTGGAATCCGCGCTGGACGCTGACGGTGACCGACGAGAAGGGTAACAAGCTTACTCCGGAGGAGGTATGGGCTTACGATCCGCTGCATGTGGCAGCGCTGAGCGTGAAGCGTTTCAACTCGTCGACACTGAGCTCTACACCGAGCTTCATTACCGAAAACTTTACGCATTTCTTCAAGGTGAAGGCGGCGGATGCCGACGTGGATCTGACTATCACCGTGCGCGATGAGTTCGGACACGAATGGACCGAGCAGATGCAACGTCCGAAGGCGTTCTCGACGGATGCTTACCTGCCTTGCTGAACGGGGATGCACCGACAAGCTACTTAATGTTTTACTAAATATTTATTTATGAAAGTTTTCAATTCGTATGTTTTTTTGCTGTTGCTGTTGCTGACGGGCAGTGTCTCTACGCTGTCGGCGCAGAACAGAACAGTATCGGGTAAGGTACTGGATGCCTTGCAGGAACCGCTTATCGGGGTGTCTATCGTCATCGATGGAACTACTCAGGGAAGCATTACTGATGTAGACGGAGCCTTCGAGCTTCAGATACCTGCCGGTGGGGCTACTCTGAATTTCTCTTATGTGGGTTATCTTACCGAAAAGGTAAAGGTGAAACCGGGACAGAAGAATCTGGTGGTATATATGCAGGAAGATGCCATCATGCTGGATGAAGCGGTGGTTATCGGTTACGGTACACAGAAGAAGGTGAACCTGACGGGAGCCGTGGCTACGGTGGGCAGCGAGAAGCTGGAGAACCGTGCGACTCAGTCGCTGGCAAACATGCTGCAAGGTTCGGTAGCCGGTCTGAATGTCACTACCTCGTCGGGTGTGCCGGGCAGCTCGCCCAGCATCAACGTGCGTGGTACGACTTCTATCAACAGTGCCGATCCGCTGGTGCTGATAGACGGTGCGGTGGGTGAACTGGACCGTGTGAACCCGAACGACGTGGAGTCTATCTCGGTCATCAAGGATGCGTCGGCTGCGGCAGTATACGGTGCGCGTGCGGCATTCGGTGTGATTCTGGTCACAACCAAGTCGGGCTCGGCACAGGACGGAAAGGCTACCGTGCGTTACAGCGGCCGTCTGGGATGGCAGGCTCCTACCACGACTACCGATTACGAAACAACCGGTTACTGGTCGGTGTATACGGTAAACACCTTCTGGCGTGCGAAGAACGGCACGAACTACGTGGACTATACCGACTACGACATGCAGCAGCTGCTGGCTCGTGTGAACGACAAGACGGAGAACCCCGACCGCCCGTGGGTAGTGGAAGATACAAGAAACGGTCGCCGTCAGTGGGTGTACTACGGCAACTACGACTGGTGGCACATGATGTACAACGACCGTCGTCCTACCCAGCAGCACAGCATCTCGCTGAGCGGGGGTACGAAGGATGTGAAATACCTGGTGAGCGGGGCATACGATTACCAGAAAGGTATCCTGAACATGAATCCGGATATCTACCGCAAGTACAACCTGCGTTCGAAGATTGACTTTACCATCAACCGCTATGCTACGCTGAGCAACAATACTTCGTTCTATGGCTCGCAGTATACTTTCCAGGGTAACGGAAGCATCGACGATACCATCGGTTACAGCGGACGTCACGCGCTGGCATGCTTCCCGATGAAGAACCCCGACGGCTCATGGCTGTACGGTACTCCTTACCTGAACTATAAGGTGGGCAACGGACGTCATATCATGCTGGGCGAGGGATCGCACCGCAACGTGAACCGCACGAACGATTTCTCGAATACTACACGACTGGTCATCACACCGATCAAACAGCTGAGTCTGACGGGGGACTTTACCTACCGTCTGTACCAGACACGCAATACACACCGTTCGAACAACCTGTTCTACCGCGAATATCCGGACGGACCGCTGCTGTCGTATGCTACCGGAGCCGGTCTGAACAAGCTGAGTGAATCGGTGAACACACGCAACTATTATTCGGCAAATGTTTTTGCCAATTACGAAGATACATTCGGCGAAGCACATCACGTGACGGGAGTGGTCGGTTTCAACTACGAACGCATGTATCTGAAGAATGTTTCGGCTGCGGGACAGAACCTGACTTCGACTTCGCTGGACGACCTCGACCTGGTGGGACAGAACTCCAAAGGGGAGGTGCTGACCGAAGTGGGCGGCGGACAGAGCGAATATGCGCTGGCTGGTTTCTTCGGCCGTGTGAACTACGACTACAAGGGACGCTACCTGTTTGAGGCGAGCGGACGTTACGACGGTACCTCGCGTTTTGCTGCCGGAAGCCGCTGGGGATTCTTTCCTTCGGGTTCGGTGGGATGGCGTATCTCGGAAGAACCGTTCTTCAAGCCGCTGAGCGGATATGTAGACAACCTGAAGCTGCGTGCTTCGTTCGGTAGCCTGGGTAACCAGAATGTTTCTTCTTACTATACATACATGCGTCTGATTTCGGTAAGCGACTTTGCCGGCTTCACGTTCGGCGAGGGCAGCTCGATGGCGAAATATGCTACACTGGGTGCGCCGGTGGCATCGGACCTGACCTGGGAAACTTCGGAACAGTGGGACTTCGGTTTCGACCTGACCATGCTGAAGAACCGCCTGAACATTACCGTAGACGGATATGTGCGCAACACGCTGAACATGCTGACCGACGGTGTGGAACTGCCGGCTGTGTATGGAGCCAGTGTACCGGATATGAATACAGCCGACTTGCAGACAAAGGGATACGAAGTGACAATGTCGTGGAGAGACCAGTTCGAACTGGCCGGACGTCCGCTGGAATACAGTCTGGGATTCAACGTGAGCAACTACAAAAGCTACATTACCAAGTATGACAATAAAGACAAGACATTTGCCAAGGATTACTACGAAGGCATGCGCATCGGAGAAATCTGGGGATTTGTGACCGACGGTCTGTTTGCTACCGACGAGGAGGCACAGGCGTATGCCAAGGAGGTAGACCTGAGTTACATGGTAGACGGACTGACCGGAGGCTGGAAGGCCGGCGACGTGAAGTTTGTCGACCTCGACGGTGACGGTATGGTGGATATAGGCAGCAACAATGTAGCCGATCCGGGCGACCGCAAGGTATTGGGTAACTCACTGCCCAGCCTGTCGTATGGTATCAATGCCAGTGTACGCTGGTGCGGATTCGATGTATCGGTGTTCTTCCAGGGAACAGGTAACCACTACTGGTATCCTCACGGACACATGATGTCGTTCTGGGGTCCGTTCTCTTATCCTTACCAGACCTTCCTGCAGAAGGATTTCATGGACAAGGTGTGGGCCGAAGACAATACGGATGCTTACTTCCCGCGTCCGATGGCATACTCGTCGACTTCCGGTCCGCTGAGCAAGGTGAACGACCGCTATTTGCAGAACATCCGCTACATGCGTCTGAAGAACCTGACCGTAGGATATACCATTCCGGTGAACCTGACAAAGAAAATCGGTATCGATCAGGCACGTTTCTACTTCTCGGGCGAGAACCTCTGCTACTGGTCGCCGCTGAAGAAGATTACCAAATACGTGGATCCGGAAGGAGCTATCAGCCGCAGCAACGATACGTACAACGAAAGTTTCTATCCGTGGCAGAAGACGCTGCTGTTTGGTGTAGACATCACTTTCTAAACGAAAATTCATTGAATAAAACAACCAAGAACAGATTCGTATGAAAAAATATATATTTACAGCACTGGTACTGACAATGGGGTTGACTTCGTGTGACGGTTTGCTCGACCTGAGTCCTAAAAGCCAGATATCGCAGAGCGACTATTTCAAGACAGAGAGCGACTTGCAGCTTTTCAGTAACTCGTTTTACAACAACCTGCTGGACAAGAGCCCTTTCGACGACCAGAGTGACCTGTACGTGCAGCAGAATCTTTCCGACGAGATGTTGGGCGGAAACAACCGTACCGTGCCTGCTTCGGGCGGGGGATGGACATGGACCGACCTGCGCAAGATGAATACTCTGCTGGCGTATGTACATCAGTGCAGCGACGAAAATGCGGTGGTGAAATATACGGCACTGACCCGCTTCTTCCGTGCGTTCTTCTATTTCGAGAAAGTCAAACGCTTCGGCGATGTGCCCTGGTACGATGTGGAACTGGGTTCTGCCGACGAGGCACTGTACAAGCCGCGTGACTCGCGTGAGCTGGTGATGACCAAGATGATAGAGGATATCGACTATGCCATCGATAATCTTCCTACACGCGAGGAAGAGTCGAGCAGTCCGTTCCGTGTGAACCGCTGGGCGGCACTGGCGCTGAAGGCACAGTTCTGTCTGTACGAAGGTACGTACCGCAAGTATCACGACCTGAAACTGGAAGGCAACGATTATACGTATTACCTGGATCTGGCTGCCAAAGCTGCCGGCGAGATTATCAATGATGGTCCGTACAAGCTGTACTCTACCGGACATCCGGAATCGGACTACCTGAATCTCTTTGCTGCCGAGGATGCGAATCCGGATGAATATATCCTGGCTATCAAGTTCGACTACAGTCTGGCTATCCATCACAATGCCAACGGACATACGCTGGTTCCTACTCAGGGACGTCCGGGACTGACACGCAAGATGGTGAATATGTATCTGATGAAGGACGGAAGCCGCTTTACCGACCAGCCGGGATGGCAGGAAATGAGCTTCCTGGAGGAAACGAAGGACCGCGACCCGCGTCTGGCTCAGAGCATCCGTACACCGGGATATACCCGTATCGGGGAAACAACGGTGCTTCCTCCCGACCTCTCGGTTACTGTGACTGGCTACCAGCCGATCAAGTTCGTGCAGGAACCGACTGCTTCCGGCGGACAGGTAGACCGCAACGACCGCAATACGAACGACTTGCCTGTGTACCGCTATGCTGAAGTGCTGCTGAACTATGCCGAGGCAAAGGCGGAACTGGGTACGCTGACTCAGGAGGATCTGGATATCTCTGTGAATCTGTTGCGTGACCGTGTAGGTATGAACGACGCGCACCTGAACATGGCTGCTGCCAATGCCAATCCGGACCGTTATCTGTCGGCCAAGGAAACGGGTTATCCCAACGTATCGGGAAGCAACAAGGGGGTGATTCTGGAAATCCGCCGTGAGCGTGCCGTTGAATTGAATCAGGAAGGTTTCCGCTTCGACGACCTGGTGCGCTGGAAAGCCGGAGCCTGCATCGATCAGGATATCTACGGTATGTATTTCGCCGGTGCGGGTGAATACGACCTGAGCGGCGACGGTAATCCGGATGTGATCTTATATAATAAAGGTACTGCGAAACCGGAAGCCGGCAGCGGGGTGCTGGTGTACGAAATCGGCAAGGATATTCTGCTGACAGGAAGCAACAGCGGGTATGTGTACTCTCACAAGAATATCGTGCGCAACGGTTTCAATGAGGAGCGTGACTATCTGTACCCGATTCCTATCAACGAACGTTCGCTGAACCCGAATCTGACACAGAATCCGGGATGGAGCGACGGACTGGGTTTCTAAACTTCAGCTTCTGTTCTGAAACAAAACAGCTAATCTCTCTTGAAACATCAGCTGGTTTTTCGGGAATGGAATAAATAATGTATCTCTCGAAACGTCAGTTGGTTTTTCGGGAATGGAATAAATAATCTATCTCTTGAAATATCAGTTGGTTTTTCGGGAAAATGAAATAAATAATCTATCTCTTGAAACATCAGCAGGTTTTTCGGGAATGAAATAAATAATTTATCTCTTGAAATATCAGCTGGTTTTTCGAAGAATGAAATAAATAATCTCTCTCTTGAAATATCAGCTGGTTTTTCGGGAATGGAATAAATAATGTATCTCTCGAAACGTCAGTTGGTTTTTCGGGGGTGAAACAGGGATTTTCTGGAAAGATCCTTCAACTTCAAAACAAACAAATTAACTCTGTAAAAAATATGAAACTGATCAATTATATCATGGCTTCGGTGCTGTTTCTCTCGGCAACGCTTCTGGGCAGTTGCAGCGAAGAGGAGAATACGCTTTCGAAAGCTGTACTGGCAAGTGCCAGTGCCCTGGACTTTGAGGCTGAAGGGGCACAGCCGAAAACGATTACCGTGTATGCGGATGCCGACTGGGTGATGGAGGACTTGCCCGAATGGATTACGGTGACTCCTGCCACAGGAAACGGTACGACGGATGTGACGGTATCGGTAACTGACAACATGCGCGACGGGGCGGAGGATAATCCGCGCAAGGCGACAATCGTGTTCAAGGGTTGTACGCTGGCAAGCCGTGCGGAGGTAGTGGTTTCGCAGGATGGCGACAAGTACCGCGACTGTCAGGAGTATACGGTCGACGAACTGCCGGCACTGGAAGATGAAACGGTGGTTTCGGTTCCGGAAGCACTGGTTACGGCGGTGACGACTTCGGGCTGCATCGTAACCGACGCACAGTACGATGTAAACATGTTCCTGCAAACTGCAACTGCCGTGAACGTAGGCGACAAGGTGGCGGTGAAAGGTTCGAAAGGAACGGATGCACACGCCTTGCCTTACGTGGTATGCGACGAGGTACGTGTGGTATCGGAAGGCAATAATATCGATTATCCGGAAGCTCACGACGTGACTGCCGAAGTGGACAGCTACACATCGGATAGCCGTGAATGGATTTCGGCAAGCGGTGTGCTGAGCGGTAACAATGTGACGATAGACGGTGCGGTGAACTCGGTGTCTATCATCGACGCACCCGAAAGTTTGAATCTGGCAGCCCTGAACGGTCACAAGGTGACGGTGTACGGCTACTTCGACGGAGTGGCTGCTCCTGCACTGCGCATACAGGCTGCACGCATCGAAGACAAGGGTGTGGTAGAGGTGATCTATTTCTCGGAAGACTTTGAGTGGCTGTTGCCCTGGGCAGAGAACAGCGGTGCCGGACAGACAGTGGAAAACGACGGATCGGGTACAGCTCCGCAGATTTACAGTGCGAAGAACGACGAGGGACAGACGGCTGCCGAAGCGTTGCTGGCTCACGGATACGGACTGGAAGAAAGTCGCGGTGCTTCTATCTACCTGCAGAAATGTTACCTGAAGTTTGGTAAGACAGACTATCAGGCAGGACTGACACTGCCGGCTGTAGACGGCATACCGTCAGGCGAGAAGGTGATGCTTTCGTTCGACTGGGCGCCGATGGTGGGCGGTACGAGAAAGTTCGACCCGGTACAGCTGATTATCACCGTGACCAACGGCAGCGAGACAGTCGAACTGGATCCGATAGGACATAACTTTGTGAATGAGGTAGACAAACTGGAATGGCTGCACGCCGATGTGGTGCTGGAGGGTGTTTCCATCACAAAAGATACACGTATCACCATCAAGTCGGATGCATGGGGTGAAACTGCCGCTACTTCGGGCAGCAGTGTATATCGCCGCTGGTTTATCGACAATATCAAACTGAGCCGCGCCAACTGACAGGTGCGGTAGCAGAGAGGTTCCACAGGCTGTACAGCATTTACGCAGACGGTTTTCACCGGCGGGCGTCAAGCTGTACGGCCTGTGGCTTTTTTATTTTTATCGTAACAATGCAATCCTGTAGGCGGACGGTGACGGACACTGCCCGGAACTGGCTATGTATCTTTGTGATACAGAAAAGAGATTGAAAGCTTTCAACAGGTATTCGTTTTAATCATTTAAAAAGTAAAAAGATTATGGAAAGAGCAGTGACTTATTCGGTAGTAGCAAGAAAGAAACCTAATGATCTGGAAGGTAGTGCCAAATATTATGCCCTGGCACAGGCACGCGGCGAGATGGGAATCCGTGAAATGGCGGACCGTATTCAGCAGATGTGTACGGTGACACGTGCCGATACGATGGCGGTGCTGATTTCGCTGGGTACGGTGATGCGTGACGGTCTGTGTGCCGGAGAAATTGTGCGTCTGGGCGACCTGGGTTCGTTTCAGATCGGTCTGAATGGTGAGGGTAGTGCCACGGAGGAAGAATATCACACCGGACTGATAAAGAAGGCGCATATCAATTTCCGTCCGGGAGCCGATCTGTCGGACATTCTGACTTCGCTGAGTTATGAGCGTGTACCGGTAAAGCCTAAAAAAGAGGAGTAAGACTCCGGAAGGGAGATGCGGACAGATGTGAAATATAAAAAACAAGGAGGAATGTATGACTGGAAAGGTAAAATGGATTCTGATCAGGATAATCAAGTGTCTGTATTGCATACTGACCGGAAAGAAAGGAGGATGTGATGAGAAAGATTGACATGATTGTCATTCATTGTTCGGCAACGAGAGCGGATGTTCCGCTCTCGCCCCGCCAGCTGGATGAAATGCACCGGCAGCGCGGGTTCGACGGATGCGGGTATCATTATTATGTAAGGCGCGACGGAGAAATATGTACGATGCGTCCGGTAGACCGCCCCGGAGCGCATGCCAAAGGATACAACCAGCACAGTATCGGTGTGTGCTACGAAGGAGGACTGGACGAGCAGGGACGTCCTGCCGACACACGTACGGAACTTCAGAAGCGTTCGCTCAGGGTGCTGGTGAGAGTACTTGCCATGGACTTCCAGACACGCCGGATAGTAGGACATCGCGACCTGAGTCCGGACCTGGACGGTGACGGGGTGATAGAACCGGAAGAGTGGACGAAGGTGTGTCCCTGCTTTGATGTTGGGACGGAATTATAAGAAAATTTATGTACAGTGTTGTGATGATATGTTTTTGTGTTAAAAAGCTATCAAAATGTAATATGTAAAATAAATATATGTATTATTAAATTTTAACACTTATATAAATCTTTGGTTTATAGTAATTTGCGGTAAGGGGCTCTTTTGAGGAGTCCCTTATTTTTTAAATATTTGTTATTGTTTGTTTTTATATGGTTTTATCCATAGATTCTCGAAGAGGGTGTGAAAATGTTCAATGTGTTAGTAAAATATTGGTATTTATAGTAAAAAATAAAGCTGAAACTGTCTATTTGGTAATTTATAGAATATGCAAGAATATTTATGTATTTTGCTTTAATTTTTTGTTTTTTAATGAAATGATATGTATATTTGCGTCCGTTATTAAAATTTTATTAGAATATGGAAAAGCGAATTACACTTTTTTGTGCCTTTTTGTTAATAGGCATAAGTCTGGCGATAGCTCAGGCTGTACAAGTGACAGGTGTCGTGGTGTCTGCGGAGGATGACATGCCTGTCGTGGGAGCTTCTATTTTGGTTAAGGGAACTTCTAATGGTACAATTACGGATATCGACGGAAAGTTTACGCTGAAAGTTAACAAGGGGGCTAAACTTGAAATCAGCTATATCGGTATGAAATCGCAGACAGTAGCTGCCAAAAATAATATGAAGGTGGTACTGGAATCGGATACAGAGGTACTGGATGAAGTCGTAGTTACCGGTATGCAGCGTATGGACAAGCGATTATTTACAGGTGCGTCAACAAAAATATCTGCCGAAGACTCTAAACTTGACGGTGTGCCGGAAATCAGCCGTGCCCTGGAAGGACGTGCAGCCGGTGTATCGGTTCAGAACGTATCAGGTACTTTCGGTACAGCTCCGAAAATCCGTGTACGTGGTGCCACATCTATCTACGGTAGCTCTAAACCGTTGTGGGTAGTAGATGGTGTCATCATGGAGGATGTAACGGAAGTAGGTGCTGACGATTTGTCTTCGGGTGATGCCGTTACACTGATCAGTTCGGCTATCTCTGGTTTGAATGCTGACGATATCGAAAGCTTCCAGATCCTGAAGGATGGTTCGGCTACTTCTATCTATGGTGCTCGTGCCATGGCAGGTGTGATTGTCGTTACTACCAAGAAAGGTAAGGCAGGTTCTAACAAGATCAGCTATACAGGTGAATTCACCATGCGTCTGAAACCGAACTACCGTAACTTCAACATCATGAACTCTCAGGAACAGATGGACGTATACAAGACACTGGAAAGCAACGGTTACCTGACATTTGCCGATGTATACCGTGCTTCCAACAGTGGTGTATATGGTAAGATGTATCATTTGATTAACAGTTACGACGCAAACACAGGATTTGGCATGCCAAACACTCCGGAAGCAAGAAATGCTTATCTGCGTGAGGCTGAATACAGAAATACAGACTGGTTTGATGTTTTGTTCAACAACAGCATTTCGCAGAACCATGCAATCAGTATGACAAGTGGTACTGAAAAGGCTTCGTACTATACTTCACTGAGTGTGATGAACGACCCGGGATGGACCAAACAGAGCAAGGTACAGCGTTACACTGCCAACCTGAACGCTTTGTATAACATTACCAAGAAAATTTCATTGAACCTGATCGGTAACGCTTCTTACCGTAAACAGCGTGCACCGGGTTCGTTGAGCTCGAATCTGGACCCTGTAAGTGGTGAAGTAAAACGTGACTTCGATATCAACCCGTATTCTTACGCGCTGAATACTTCACGTGCGCTCGACCCGAATGAATACTATGTACGTAACTATGCGCCGTTCAACATCTTGCATGAACTGGACAATAACTATATGGACCTGGATGTAGTAGATATGAAATTCCAGGGTGAATTTAAATACAAACCTATCAATAAGGTAGAACTGAGTGTGCTGGGTGCTTACAAGTATTCTACTACTACTCAGGCTCACAAGATTACTGACTATTCTAATCAGGCATGGGCTTACCGTGCAATGGATGATGCGACTATCCGTGACGCTAACCCGTGGCTGTATACTGACCCGGATGTATCGAATGCATTGCCGGTATCGGTTCTTCCGGTGGGAGGTTTCTACCGTGAAACTAAATATGGCATGAACAGTTACGACTTCCGTGCTACTGCCAGCTACAATGACGTATTTAATGAAAACCATATCTTCAACTTCTTCGGTGGTATGGAGTTGAACGCTACCGACCGTACTCAGACATGGTTCCAGGGTGTAGGTTTGCAGTATGATATGGGTATGCTTCCTTCTTACGACTATTTGTACTTCAAACAGGGTAATGAGGAAAATGCTGCTTACTACGGTGTGTCTACAACCCGCTCTCGTGACGTGGCTTTCTTCGGTACAGCTACTTATTCATGGAAAGGTAAATATACAATAAACGGTACAGTCCGTTATGAAGGTTCTAACAAGCTGGGTAAGAGCCGTTCGGCACGCTGGCTTCCTACATGGAACGTTTCGGGTGCATGGAACGCACACGAAGAAAGCTGGTTCGAAAACCTGAGACCGGCCTTGTCTAACCTGACTCTGAAGGCTTCTTACTCACTGACTGCCGACCGTGGTCCGGCTGAGGTTTCTAACTCACGCGTAATCATCAACAGTTATAACTCTTACCGCCCGTTTGCCAGTGTAAGTGAATCTGGTCTTCAGATTACAGAACTGGAAAACAGTGAGCTGACTTACGAAAAGAAACATGAGTTGAATATCGGTGCTGAAATCGGTTTCCTGGATAACCGCATCAATCTGGCTATGGACTGGTACAAGCGTAACAACTACGACTTGATCGGTATCATCAATACAATGGGTGTAGGCGGACAGATTTCAAAATATGCCAATGTTGCCAGCATGAAGTCACACGGTGTGGAATTTACATTGTCTACAAGAAACATTGTAACACGCGACTTCAAATGGAATACCGACTTTATCTTCTCTAACGCGAAGAACGAAGTTACCGAACTGGATGCTAACTCACGTGTTATCGACCTGATTGCAGGTACAGGTTTTGCTCTGGAAGGTTATCCGGTACGTTCACTGTTCTCTATGGACTTCCAGGGACTGAACGAACAAGGTCTTCCGACATTCATCAATGAAAAAGGTGAAGTGACTGTAAGTGACATCAACTTCCAGGAACGTAACGTTAAAGATCATCTGGTTTACGAAGGTCCGACCGATCCGACTATTACCGGTAGTTTCGGTAACGTATTTACCTACAAGAACTTTAAGTTGAATGTATTTATCACTTACTCATTCGGAAATGTAATCCGTCTGGATCCGGTATTCAGCAATGAATATACTGACTTGGATGCAACACCGAAAGAATTTGTAAACCGCTGGACTAATCCGGGTGACGAAAATATTACTAACATACCGGTTATCGCCGATACACGTATGAACCGTCAGGATTCTCAGTTGAACCGTGCATACAATGCATACAACTACTCTACAGAACGTATTGCCAAAGGTGACTTCATCCGTATGAAGGAAATTTCACTGAACTATGATTTCCCGAAATCACTGGCCAGCCGTATGAAACTGAGCAACCTGTCACTGAAACTTCAGGCAACCAACCTGTTCCTGATTTATGCTGACAAGAAGCTGAACGGTCAGGATCCGGAATTCTTCAACACCGGTGGTGTGGCTGCTCCTGTTCCTAAGCAGTTTACTTTGACTTTGAGATTGGGTATTTAATTTGATTTAAAAGAGAAAATTATGATGAAAAATATAAAAACATACAGTGCTGCTTTATTGATGGCGTGGGCTTTCGCTTCGTGTAGCGATTTCCTGGATACAGTGCCTGATAACCGTGCGGAAATAGATACGGAATCGAAGATTACCAGTCTGCTGGTTTCGGCTTATCCTACCAATTATCCGATAATGATGTTTGAAAAGGCTTCGGACAATACGGCTGACAACGGTGAAATGTATGGCTTTGAGTTCCAGCAGGAACAGGATGCCTATCTGTGGAATGATATTAAAACGGATACCGATTCGGATTCTCCGCAGGGAATGTGGAACGGACTTTATATGGCGATTGCTTCGGCAAACCATGCACTGCAGGCTATCGAACAGATGGGAAATCCGGCTTCGCTGAACGCTCAGAAAGGTGAAGCACTGTTGTGCCGTGCATATGCACATTTTGTCTTGGCTAATATCTTCTGTGAAGCTTATGATCCGGCTACCGCTTCAACCAAACTGGGTATCCCTTACGCTACGAAACCGGAAACAGAAGTAGCTCCTGAATATACCAGAGGTACGCTGGAAGAAACTTATCAGCATATTGAGGCTGACTTGCTGGAAGGACTTCCACTGATTAATGATAACTTGTATTCGGTTCCTAAATACCACTTCAACAAAAAGGCTGCCAATGCATTTGCCGCACGTTTCTACCTGTTCTATGTAAAAGAAGATAAATCAAACTATGAAAAGGTGCTGGAATATGGTAAGGAAGTTTTGGGTACAAATCCGGCAAGATCACTTCGCCAGTTGCAGGCTGATCTGGGTTCTATCACTGATTTGGATGAAAGAGGTGATGCATATATCTCTGCTTCGGTAGACGCTAACTTGCTGATTACTCCGATTTACAGTTCATGGCCTTATGTTTATGGTCCTTACAACATGGCAAAACGTTATGGTATGAACCGTACGGTGACTGAAACAGAAACTTTGTGGGCAGATGCTCCATGGAACAACCCGTTGTTTTATGCCAGCCTGAACGGTATGGAACAGAAGTTGTGCTTCTTCAAGTATCGCATGTACTTTGAGTATACAGATAAGGTAAACGGTATCGGTTATCGTCACGCTGTAATCGTTCCGTTCAGTACCAACGAAACATTGCTTTGCTGCATCGAGGCTAATATTCTGAAGGCTCAGCCCGATTATGCTACAGCTGTAGAATACATGAACTACTGGCTGCAATCGCAGAAGGGCGACGGAAGATATGGTGATCCGAAGACTTTGACAGAAGATGATATCGTGAGCTTCTATGAAGGTGTAGGATATACGCCGATACCTGTAACCGATGAAACCAAGCGTACAGTGAAGAAACACCTGAATCCTTGCTTCTCGTTTGTAAACAAGAAACAGGAAAACATGATTCACTGTGTATTGCAGATGCGTCGTGTAGAAACCATTCACGACGGTTCACGCTGGATGGATGTAAAACGCTACGGTATTGAAATTACTCATAACCGTGACGGTATGGACCCGATCGTATTGACAAAAGATGATCCGCGTCGCGCATTCCAGTTGCCACAAGATGTTATAGAAGCTGGTCTGGAGGCTAATCCTCGATAAATGAACTTTAAAATGATAGTTGTTATGAAAAAGATAAAATACTTATTTTTAATATTGGTAGCCATGTGTACTGCTACCTCATGCAGCGAAGATGATTTGTCGCCTGATAGCATTTTTGATACGACGGCTCCTCAGCGTAATGAATTTGATAACTGGATTCTTACGAACTATACAACTCCATATAATATCGACCTGAAATATCGTTTTGAGGATATCGAATCGGATATGGACTATAACGTGATACCGGCCGATTATAACAAGTCGATTGCTTTGGCACAGATGGTGAAATACCTGTGGCTGGAAGTGTATGCCAAACTGACTACTCCGGAGTTTCTTCCTACTTACTGCCCGAAAATCATGCACTTTGTAGGTTCACCGGAATATAATGCTTCCAGTGGTTCTATGGTGTTGGGTACTGCAGAAGGCGGTATGAAGATTACGCTGTTTAACGTAAACGGACTGGATGTTGAAAATCCGAACATGGAGGTACTGAACGAGTGGTATTTCAAGACCATGCACCATGAGTTTGCTCATATCCTGCATCAGACAAAGAATTACTCTACAGACTTTAATGACATTACTGCCGGTAAGTATACAGGTGAAGGATGGGTGAACATTCAGGATGCTGATGCACGTAAAGACGGTTTCGTAACTGCCTATGGTTCCAGCAAACCGGATGAAGACTTTGTAGAAACCATTGCAAACTACGTGGTAAAATCGGACGCTGAATGGCAGAACATCATGAGCCAGGCCGGAACAGTAGGTGGCGCATTGATTCAGGAAAAACTGGATATGGTTACCGAATATCTGAGTGACTCATGGGGAATTGATATTCAGGCTTTGCATGAAGAAGTGCAGGAACGCCAGTCGCATATACTGGAAATGGATTGGACAACATTAAAATGATAAAAACGGAATGAGTATGAAAAAGTTATTATATATTTTTACTCTGATCAGTTCGTTCTTGCTGGCGGGCTGTACTTCAGAAACGGAAAACTTGTTCGGTGAATCGGCTTCGAACCGTGTGGAGGAAGCAATGGAAAACGCTCAGAAGATTTTGGTTGAGGCACCGAACGGATGGTTGATGAAATATTATCCTTCTTCTCAGCAGAGTTTTGGCGGATACAACGTGCTGATGTCGTTTACTGCAGAAGGTGAAGTTACGGTCAGTGCTGATATCACTGATCCCAGTGCTAAATCGACAAGTCTCTACCGTTTGAAAGAACAGGCTGGTCCTACACTGACTGTAGATACTTATAATGAAATTTTCCACTTCTTCTCTGATCCGGCTTCGGGTGTAGGTACTACCGGACTGGGTATGGAAGGTGACTATGAATTTACTATTCAGTCGGCTACTCCGGAACTGATTGTGATGAGAGGTAAAAAGACTGGTAATACCATTACCATGACTCCGATGCCGGAAAATGAAACTTGGGAGGCATATCTCACTGATATCAAGGAAGCTGAGCAAAAAGCAAATTATGTACTTTTCTCTTATGCTGTTGATGGTGAGAAATATGACGTAACAAAATCATATCGAACACTGGCTATCTCGCATGAAGTTGACGGTGAGAATGTAACAGAAGTCTTTTCATACATTCAGACCAAGGAAGGTATGGAATTCTACAGCCCGATTACACTGGGTGGAATGGAAGTATCGAAATTGGTTTACGATAGTGCTTCTGGTACTTGGAAGTCTGAAGATGGAAAAGCTGTATTGAGCGGTGAAACTACTCCTCCGGCATTGTTATTTGCCAACGGTGGTCCGTGGTTTGTTACTTACGACGGTATGAGTTCATACGGACAGCAGACTGTAGCTTCAACATTGCAAGGTATGGCTGCTTCTTATCCGGGTCAGACGCTGGATTATCTGGCTATCGCTCCTACTTATGAAGTTGTGGATATGGTATTCGGTGGCAGAGAAGGTCTTTTGCAGCTTGTGACTTCAACAAGTGGTGATGATAAAGTAAGTCTGACTTTGACAGGATATGGAGATACTGTTGGTGTAGAATTTGCAAATGCTGGAATCCTTGATGCTATTTATCTGTTTGCAAACTTCTCTCCAGTCACATTTACTGTAGAACCTGATGATCCAGTTAATCCGACTAAGATGACACTGACTCAGGTAGGTAATACGAAGAATGTAATCGTTGTAACCAATCAGGAAACTCCGTTTGGTTATCATGAATAATAATAATTTTCTCTATTAATTTCTCTCTTAAAGAATCATTGGAGGGCTATTCCTAGTGATAGGGGTAGCCCTCACTTTTTTATTGCTGGACGGGTGTGAAGGCAAGTGGCTGTTGAATAAGTGGATGTGTAAGGTCTGAAACAGTCGCTGTATACATTTTGTGCTAGGCACTTTGAGTTGTCTCAAAATGGAACTGCGAAAGTAAAAATCTTATAGATTGAAATTTAGAACTATTAGTGTCCGATAAACATATTAAATAGCCTGATTATCAGTGTTGTTTTATGGATAAGTTTTCTTGCTAAAGTTGGTGTTTAATTTTGTGTATATCAATAAGTTATTGATGACTTGAAAAGTTTTGTCGGGCAGCAATGATTCAGAAATAAAAATCTCCTGCTTTAGTCTTTGTTTATTTCAATGACTGGACTAAAAGCAGGAGTTTTTTTATGTTGTAACTATTATAAGCCTTTGTTCGTAACTGTACTTCATTTTGAGGCAGTTTCAGTTTATTTTAAAATATTAGTGTCCAATAAATATATTGAATAGCCTGGTTATCAGTGTTATTCTTATAAGTAAGTTTTCTTGTTAAACTTGTTGCTTAATTTTATGTATATCAATAAATTATTGATGACTTAAAAAGTTTTATCGGACAGCAATGATTTTAAATCGAAGGCTTATTGTTTTTCCCGAACATCATGGCAGCTTCCTTGCGCAGGCTTCTCCAGCTGGGCATGAGCTTCAGCTCACGGCGCACGGGGGCATCGTAGAGCAGGAAGAGCAACAGCAGGAAGAGGCAGGCGTAGATGGTCCAGCCGTAAATCTGGCGGATGCTGACTTCCATCATCTGGGGAACGAAACTCTCGATGAAGCGGTCGAAGGCGAAAGGTTGGCTGCTGAACGACACGCGGTCGACAGCGGCTCCGTAGCGTGCCATGTTGTCGGATACGGCGTACGACAGCCAGCGGCCGTACAGGGCGCCTCCCATGACACCGCCCACTACCATGTGCAGCATGTTGAATACGCTCAGTGCCTGAAAGAAGTGGCGGAAGGTCATGATTTCTTCCAGACACACCATGAACGTGGCGCTCAGGATGGCGTAGGCGAAACCTCGGCACAGCGTAGGCAGGAAGAGCTGCGAGATGTGAATGTCTGCCGAAAGGACGAAATAGAACGTGAGCAGGTAGCATGCCAGCGAGGCGATGCCTACGGTGATGAGGCGCAGGTAGCTGAATCCGCGTACGTGCATCCACCAGTAGGCGAACAGGCTGCCTGTCACTACACCTGCCAGCATGGGCCAGTCGAGCTGCATGGCTACCATCTCTTCGTAGTGCATTACGCTGCCATGGAATACGCCTTCGAGTACGTGTTCGGTGGCAAGGAAGGCTTCCACCAGCGTAATGAGAATCAGAATGGGCAGCAGGTGGCGGTAGCTCCACATCTCCGGTTCGATGTACGGATGGCGGATGTGCAGCATACGTCCGATGCAGAATCCCAGGGTGATGACGATAGCGACGGCGAGTCCCTGCATCACCGGACTGTTCCACCAGTCGTAGAACTCACCGTAGTCGAAGAAGTAGGCGACTTCCAGCAGCAAGATTGCCCAGAGAACCGCTCCCAGCCAGTCGACACCGAACAGCGGGAACTTCTTGACGATGCGGAAATGGCGCGTACAGCCTTGCACGATAAGTAAATCGACCAGCATCAGTCCTGCCATGAACCAGTGCATATAGCTCCAGTGCATGTAATATCCCAGATGGGTGGCGATGATGCTCGATACCTGCATGCTACCCAGAATGATGATGTGCAGCAGGGGGAAGAACACGGTAAAGTCGCGCTTGGGCGTCATCCACAGCTGGATGGTAGACATCGCCTCGAAGGTTCCCTGAATCTTGCAGATCCCTTCGATGAAGCAAAGCGTCCAGAGCAGCGGCAGGAAGGTCGTATACGGTGCGATGAGGTTGCACACAATCACTCCCAGCGAAGCCGCCGTGAGCAGCGTCTTGTTGGTAAAGCGGAACTTCATGCGGAAGAGCAGAGGAAAGTACACAGCCATTCCCGCCAGGTTGCAGTAAAGGCACATCTGGAGGTCTTCGCGCATCAGGGAAGTTTCGCCCACCATGTGACTCAGGTTGGCCATGTAGAGTCCGCCCGAGAGCTGGAAGGTAACGGCGATGAAGATATACAGCCACGGCTGTAGCTTACGAGGCACGAAGTTGCGGAACATCGGCATCGTAAACGGTCCGTTCAGTACAGGTGCTCCCATATCAGTATTTCACTTTACATTCTACATTGAATCCGGCACGCAGCAGCTTCAGCTTGTCGGCACTGTTTTCTTTCAGGCTGATACGTACGGGTACACGCTGCTCCACCTTTACGAAGTTGCCTGTAGCATTGTCTTGCGGGATAAGGGAGAAAGCCGCTCCGGTAGCATCGGAAATCGATTCTACTACTCCCGTGTAGGTCACCCCCGGCACGGCATCGGCTGTAAGTGTCACTTGGTATCCCTCCTTGATGTTGGGAAGCTGAGTTTCACGGTAGTTGGCGATTACCCAGAGGTCGCTACCGTCGACAATGTCCACCATCGTCTGTCCCGGCTGCACCAGTTGTCCCTCGTGGATATCCTTCTTGCCCGTCACGCCGTCGCAGGTAGCTACGATGACCGTATAGCTGAGGTTCAGCCGCGCCAGTTCGACGGCAGCCTGTGCCAGACGGACAGCCGCTTCGTTCTGTCCCAGACGGTGAGTCTGTTCACTTTTCACCAGCGAGGTAGAATGTTTGGCACGGAGCACCTGTTCGTAGCGTGCCTGACTGGCTTCGTAGGCTGTCTTTACATTGTCGTACTGCTGACGGGTGACCGCTTTCTGCTGCAACAGTTTCTGGTAACGCTCGTAGTCGCGTTTGGCATTTTCCATCTGTACGCGTGCCTCCTCGATACCGGCATCACTCACCCGCAGGTTATTCTGTGTGGTAGCGATACCCATGCTGGTAGCCTGCTGTCCCGACAGTGCGTTGGCAAGATCGGCTTCTGCCTGAGCCAGACGTAGCTTGAATTCGGCATCCTCGATGATGACCAGCGTATCGCCCTTGTGTACCGGCTGATACTCTTCGAAACAAATCTGCTTGATGAAACCCTGTACACGAGTATTCACCGGAGTGATATGCTGTTTCACCTGAGCATTGTCGGTATATTCCACGCCCGGATGAACGAAGCGTGAGCATACGTAGATAAGTGCCACTGCTAGCAGGCAGATGATAACGGTATTGTAAATGAGTTTTTGAACTTTTCTTGTAGCCATAATGGTATGTTTGTTATAAAGTGTAGTGTGTGTAATGTATAAATAGGATGACTTTCAACCTCTGTTTCTGTAATTTTTCTCTATCAGCCTGCAATGCCTGATAACGGGTATAAGCTTTGCAGCGTTTGTAAGCCTTATATCATGCAGGAACTTTTCAGCGTGTGTAAAACTTACAGCTGGTGTAAGCCTTACATTGTGCAGGAATTTTGCAGCAGGTGTGAGAATTACAGCGTGTGGGTAATGTATTTCATCTTATAATAATTGAAAATCACGTTGATACGCGCATTTACCAGTCCCATGTCGGCACTGAGCTTCATGTTGCTGGCATCCAGCATGTCGGTCAGTAGAGCCAGATCGTTCTGGTAGCGGTTGCTCGTCACGCTGTAGTTCTCGTCGGCAAGCTCCACGCTCTTCTGCTGTGTGCGCAAGTCGGTAAACGATGTGAGGAAATTGACGTAACTTTCCTGTACCGCATGATTGGTCTGCTCCTGAGTCAGCTCGTAGGTTTCCTGCGCCTTCCGTACGTTGAGGCGGGCCGCCTTCAGCTTGCGGTTGTTTTTGAAGAGTGAAGAGATGTTGTACTTCACACCCACACCTACAAACCAGTAGTTGAAATTATTGTCGAGCACCGGAACCTCGATGGTAATCGGTCCGTCCAGGTGTTCGGCAGCCATGAGCGAGATTTTTGGCAACCGTTCCGAACGCTCCAGCTTCTCCCGCTGACGGTTGATTTTGATGCCTGTTTCAGCCTGCTGCAAGTTGAGGTTGTTCTGTGCCGCCAGCTCCTGCCAGCTAGCCTCGCTCAGCGTCTGAATCTGACTGTAGTTCAGCGTAGTGTCCGGCTGTACCACCGTTCCTTCGGGCAAGTGCAGGGTAGTGACCAGCTGATGGTTGGCTATCTTGCAGGCATCCTCCACCTTGGCGAGTTGCAGGCGGAGCGTTTCCCGTTGCAGCTCATAGCGTGTGATATCATTTTGCAGTGCTGTACCCTGTTCCAGCCGTGCCTGCATGTTGGCGATTATCTGGTCGGTCAGTTCCAGATTCTTATGCAGCACCTCGATCTGGTTGTTCAGCTTATACAGATTGAGGTAATGTCCCACGAGCAGGAAGCGGATATCCTGACGATTCTTCTGCCAGTCCATTTCCGCCAGTTGCTTCTCCAGCTCCGCCAGTTCGATACCGCTGCTGATGGCTCCTCCGGCATAGACAGCCAGCTGTGCCTCGAGGGCGAAATTGTTTCCCCAGTGCGGCATCTCTATCTTGGTAGCGTTGCTGAAATCACGGTCCCACAGCTTTCCGTTTCCCCAGTAGCTGCCCGAAAGCGACGCGCTGATGTCGGGCAACCGCTGTGCCTTGGCAGCTTTCAGGTTCTCGTCGGCAACTTCCTTTCCGGTGCGGAACGTCTGGATACTCTTACTGTTCTCGTCGGCAAGACGAAACATTTCTTCGATGCCCATCGTACGCGACTGGGCACACAGATACTGGCTGCATAGCACTGCACCACACAGCACTATGAGCCTGCTTTTTTTGCTCATACAAATAAAATGTTTATTGGATTTTTACTGAATTGATACAAACAACGGGATAAAGCGCGGGAGGGGTAGAATCAAATCAATGCAGCTGCTCCCCACGCATGGAAATCGTGGATTTTATTGATGTAGCGAACTGTATTGACAAGAATGATAGCTTTCATATTGTTGTGTCCCTTGTTGTTGAATTTTGCCGGCAAAGGTAGAAAAACCACCGATAACTTGTAACCTTATATACCTCGATTTTTAAGAGCCTTTAACTCTTATGTAAGGTTTGTTTACAAGATACTCTCCTTGTATTCGGTAGGCGACATGCCGGTGGTACGCTTGAAGATACGGTTGAAGTGTGCCGTCGATTCGAATCCGCATTCCAGGCTGATTTGCGAGATATTCATCCGTTCGGCAGCAATGAGTTTGCAGGCATAGCCGATACGCATGTCGAGGATGTACTGCTTGAATGTCTTGCCGGTTTCCTGCTTGAAATACCGGCAGAAAGCCGCCTCATTCATAGCCGTGTACGAGGCTATCTCGCTCAGGCTGACAGGCTGTGTATAACGCTTGTTCAGGTAGGCAATGATTTTCTCTATCTTCTTGTCGCCGAACACCGACGGGTCGGGGATATAGTTGGGAGAGGCTGCAAACTGCTTGCGGGGGAAAGCCGAGAGAGCTTGCAGCAGCGTAAGAATCTGTATAATCTGCTCCACTCCGTGCGATACGGGAATACGCTTCAGGCAGTCGGTTATCTCGCTTTTTCCGGCAAGCGGGAAGCGGATACCGCGGTGTGCCTTCTCCAGCAGCGAACGGATGGAGGCAAACTGTGTGTAGTGCGAGAACGAATACTGCATGAAATCTTTTTCCAGCTGAACATTTACTCCGCAGACGTGATACGTTTCGTTTTCCTGAGCTTCGGGACAGTTCTGCATGCAGTGAGGAAGTCCCGACCCGAAGAAAATCAGGTCGCCCGCCCGGTAGTCGATGATACTGTCGCCCACCAGACACCTGCCGTAGCCCTGCTCCACGTACATCAGTTCGTATTCGCTGTGGAAATGCCACGGATAGGTAAATCCGCGATAGTCGTAGAAACGTGCCCGTATCGGGTTCGAGCTGGAGATGGCAATGCGTTCGTTCAGTATCTTTCTCATGGCAGTCTGTAAAGGATTCTCTGCAAAAATACGCAAAACTCTTGCAAAAATACGCATAACTAAGTCTGTAAATTCACGCTATTTTTGCAACAGACAATCGAAAAAACAAATCAGATCATGAACGAACAGTTTAGCATAGCCGGAAAGGTAGCCGTAGTAACAGGCGGATCCGGTGTATTGGGAAGCAACATTGCCGAAGGTTTTCTGCGTGCAGGAGCCAAAGTCATTATTATAGGAGCACATCAGGACCGTGTGGATGCGGCACTCGAACGCCTTCGTACGGTGAGCAGTGAGGTAGCGGGTACGGTATGTAATGTGCTTGATATCAAAAGTCTGCAAGCTGTGAAAGAGCAGGTACTTTCGCAGTGGGGACGCATCGACATCCTGGTAAACGCAGCCGGAGGAAACATTCCCAGAGGTACACTCACTGTCGACCAGAACATTTTTGATATGAAGGTGGAAGATCTCGACAAGGTGGTCGACCTGAATCTCAACGGTACGGTATACCCTTGTCTGGTATTCGGTGAAATCATGGCACGCCAGCAGTACGGAGCCATCGTCAACGTATCATCGATGGCAGCCTACGAGTCGATTACCCGTGTGCCGGGCTATTCGATGGCGAAGAGTGCGGTAGAGAACTTCACCCGCTGGATGGCGCAGGAAATGGCTATCAAGTTCAGCGAAAAGATTCGTGTGAACGCCATTGCACCGGGGTTCTTCATCGGCAACCAGAATCGTGCTATCCTGATCAATCCCGACGGCTCGCTGACCGAACGTAGCCAGAAGGTGATTGCCAAGACTCCGATGAAGCGCTTCGGCGATATCTCCGAACTGAACGGAGCAGTGCAGTTCCTCTGCAGCGACGCAGCAAGCTTCATTACCGGAGCCGTACTGGCAGTTGACGGTGGATTCAGTGCTTTTAGTGGGGTATAAAAAATACAGAGCATTATGATGGAAAAAACATGGAGATGGTTTGGAAAGAAAGATAAAATCACGCTTTCCATGCTCCGACAGATAGGAGTGGAGGGTATCGTAACCGCCCTTCACGATGTGCCGAACGGAGAAATCTGGACGGTGGAAGCGATAAACGACCTGAAGCAGTACATCGAATCGTACGGCATGCGCTGGTCGGTAGTAGAAAGTCTTCCGGTATGCGAGGCTATCAAGTATGCGGGACCGGAACGCGATCAGCTGATTGAGAATTACAAGGTGAGCCTTGCCAATCTGGGCAAGTGCGGTGTAAAGACCGTGTGCTACAACTTCATGCCGGTAATAGACTGGGTACGAACCGATTTGCAGCATCCTTGGCCCGACGGCAGCAGCTCGCTGTACTACGACCGGGTGCGCTTTGCTTATTTCGATACGCGCATCCTGCAACGTGAGGGAGCTGAGAAAGACTATACGGAAGAAGAGTTGCGCAAAGTGGCAGAGCTGGACAAGGTAATTACCGAAGCAGAAAAGGACGAACTGGTAGATGCTATCATCGTGAAGACACAGGGCTTCGTGAACGGCAATATCCGTGAGGGCGACAAGAATCCGGTAGCTATCTTCAAGCGTCTGCTCTCGCTCTACGACGGTATCGACCGTGATGCACTGCGCGAAAACATGCGCTATTTCCTTTCCGCCATTATGCCGGTGTGCGAGGAGTATGGCGTAAACATGTGTGTGCATCCAGACGATCCTCCTTTCCAGATTCTGGGACTGCCGCGTATCGTGACCAACGAAGAAGATATCGACTGGTTCCTCCGTGCGGTAGACAATCCGCATAACGGTCTGACCTTCTGTGCGGGTTCGCTCAGCGCAGGCGAGCATAACGATACGCGCGAGCTGGCAAAGAAGTTTGCCAAGCGTACCCACTTCGTACACCTGCGCAGCACGGCTGCTATGCCGGGAGGCAACTTCATCGAGAGTTCGCACCTGTCGGGACGCGGTCACCTTATCGACCTGATCCGTATCTTCGAGCAGGAAAATCCGGGACTCCCTATGCGTGTGGACCACGGCCGCATGATGCTGGGCGACGAGGACAAGGGCTACAACGCCGGTTACTCGTTCCACGGACGTATGTTTGCCCTGGCTCAGGTAGAAGGTATGATGGCGGTGGTGGAAGATGAGCTGAAACGTGGCGTCACACTCTGAAACCGTCTGCAAAAGATGATGATCTTTCGCTGAAATCTGTACAAAAAAGAATAATTCCTGCCCATGTTTTTCCTAAAATGTGCTGATGTTTTTTAGGGAAAGGTGGGCAGGAATATAGAGTATAAAAAAGGATTGCGTGTAGACGAAATCCTTATCTGAAAGTGAGAATTTGCCGGAGAACGGATATTATCCCGCCTGGCAAAACCCAAAGTAGCCGGATTCTTTGTTTTCCACAGAGAGTCCGGCTACTTTTTATTTGTTAGGAGGAAGGAGCGGTCGAACGGTTTGCAGAGTTCCTGTGAAAAATGATGCTTTTATGTGAGTTCGATATAAAATCAAAAAATAGCAAGTTGTCCGTTATTGACAAAATTTACGTCAATGGTGGGTTTCTTTTCAAAAAAGCAGTATGTTGCGATAGCCGACAATGAATTTGCAATAAAGTTATTAAAAGAACGATGTCTGGAATGTTCAATCTGCGTAATGTTCTTTAGTTCATCGTTGAGCGTTTCAATCAAAGCTCTTTTTCTGAGCAGAATCTTGTCGGCTATACTCATCAGGGAATTCTTCATATTGTTTTTGATCTTGATGACAAGCTGTATGCCGTTAAGGAAAAGATTCTCGAACAGTTCCTGCCCGATATATCCCTTGTCGGCACATAATTTTCCCTTTATGTTTTTCAGGAGCTTGCCTTGTTTCAACGGCTCGCTGTTATCCATATTTCCGGGAGTGAATATGAAATTCAGGATTTCGCCCTTTTCGTTGATTATCAGGTGCAATTTGAATCCGAAGAACCATCCCGTTGAACTTCTCCCACGCTCGGTAAGCCCCTCAAATGACTTGTGATTCAATATACGTTGGTTGCGGCAGACACGCAGGACTGTAGAATCGACAAAACTGATGCTGGTACATATCCCCAACAGGATTTTCTTAATGAAAATGCTCAGAGGAAGCAGTACTTCCTTCTCCAGTTCTACAAAACGGTTATAGGACACCAGGCGCGTAAACAGGTGTTTCAGGTGTTTGCATACATATTCCTTGTAATAATGCTTGAGGCAGCGGAAACCGCCGGAGTGGAACAAAATGAGAATAATCATAATCTCTGCATCGCTCATACGGTTGGGCTTGTTACGATGTCTGGCTTTCTTATCTTCAATCATATATTTTTCCTGTCGCAACGCAAATTCCTTGCAAAAATCATTGGCATACAATAAATTTCTGTAATTTCAGACTCTGAGAACATAGCGGTAATTGTTTAAATGTTATAATTGGTCACTATAAATTTAAGACTTTTATTGCTATGTCGCTAATTTTCAATGAAATATTTATTCGCTTATATCGAAATCGCGTTAAATTATAATGTTATGAAAAGAATTATTTTTAGTGTTTTTATTCTTTATGCTTATGTAGGCTTTGCATCGTGTGGCGGTTTGTTACAAAAGACACCATTCAAAAAGTCTATGGAGGCGACCATGGAATCTGTGAGTGTTAATGAACAGAATCAAGTGAATGCTTTTTTACAAGAGCTATATGACAAATACGTTTTCTGGAACGATGAGGTTGGTAATTTTGAAGATGTTGTAGAACATTTTTCCCAAAAGATTCTTACTGAATTGCGTAAGGCATATGAATATGAATATGATGGTAGCGGCTACGCAGTTTGGCTTTTTCGTACTGGCGCGCAGGATGGTCCAGAAGATAAATCTAAGGTAACATCTATATTGATAGAAGGGGATGATTGGTATACTGTATTTTTCAGCGATATGGGTCTCAAAGGGAGTTGCCGTTTTCAAGCAAAATTGGTTGACGGGAAAGTTTTTGTTTCTGAATTTGAAAATGGATCTATGAAATAGTAATCGCTTTCATACTTGTCCCTCGTATTTATGGAATATATACGGTTTTGTTAGATGCTTTTGGTGGCTAAGAAAGAGTTGTATAGACAAGTAGTTCTATGATGCTGGTTTTAAAACCCATACCATAAGCAACGTGAGTGCGACATATAATCAAAAGATAGTAAGCTGCCCGTCATTGATAAAGTTTACTTCAATGGCGGGTTGCTTTTCAAAGAAACAATAGACTACGATTACTGACAATGAGTTGGCAATGAAATTGCTGGAAAAACGATTTCGTGAGTGTTCTATCCTTCAATCATGTATTTATCCTCTTGCAATGCAAATTCATTGCAAGAATCATTGACCATACAATAAATCTCTGTAATTTTAGACTTTGAAACATAGTGGTAATTGCTTAAATGTTATAATTGAGTACTATAAATTTAGTGATTTTATCGCTATGTTTCTAATTATCAGTAAAATATATTTATCGCTTTCTGAACTCACGTTACTTCTGGTTGTTCAGCAGCTCGCTAGTCTTGTGCATTCTTCTATATTACTACTGTGACGTACTTGCTTCAGCATTACTCTTCGAATTGTTTCAACAGCTCCTTGCACCTTTGTACATGCTTTTTATACTGAAACAGCGTGTTTGCAATGGCGAGAATGATGAAAACAATACCCGATACGGTGATGAGCTGAACGGCAGCGAGGTTTTCTGCACGGGCATACAGATGCATAAAGATATAGGTAAGCATCACGATCAGAGGAATAATGCTTCCGATGAGCGCCCAGTCATAGAACTTGCGATAGCCGGCAATTTTTTCCGTCACCGTCCGTACATCGTCGTTCAGCAGATCGTCCATTCCCAGTTTCCGGCTGACCCACAGGCTGATTCCCAGGTCGGCCAGTGCCCATAGCGATACCAGTATTCCGAACAGTATCGGAAAATTCGTATTCAGACAGATAATCATAACCGCAGGTATAGTCAGTATATCGAGCCACATTCTGCTTTTGATTTCCTTGCTGACAGCCAGTGCAGGCTGCTTTCTGATAGATTTGAAAAACTTTTCATTCAGGGTATCCTGTTTTTTCAGCTCCTTCTTGAGTGTGTTATATTCCGATTTCAGAATCTGAAGTTCTTGTTCAATATCAATTTCCATACGATTCTTTTTTTAGATGTTAGACATTTTTTTCAACAGCTCCTTGATGCGGACCAACTTGAATGAGACGTTTTTGACAGAAATACCTAGGATAGCGCCAATCTCGTCGTAACTCAGGCCTTCGAGCCACAACAGGACAACGCTTCTGTCAACCAGTCCCAATGCGTTGATTCGTGCATAAAGTTGCTTTATTTGCAGATTTTTTTCAAGATTGCTGCTAGTGTGGAGGTCGATACCTAAAGTCAGCCGTTCCTGTTCTTTCTTCTGTTTGTTATGAAAGTTGATACAGTAGTTCAGGCTGACACGATAGATCCAGGTTTTTATGTCACTTTTTCCCTTAAAGGCATCAAAGCCCTTCCACAGTCTGACCAGAATTTCCTGGTACAGATCGTTCACCTCGTCTGTATTGTCTGAAAACATGTGGCAGACGGTGTAAATAGTCCGTTCATACATTCGGATGATTTCCGTAAATTGCTGTTCTTTCGTATCCATTTTATTTCTTGTTTCTATTTGTTAGACCGTAAACCGGCTTAAAAACTATACGCTTGCAGCAATTTTTTTTTGAATGATGTATCATATGGATGACTATGGGTTTGAATACAGTATTTCAGTACGTCATCGGTATAGCGTAAGAAACTACTACTGTTCTTACACCGGCCTGTGGGTATTGTTTTTGATAATATTCCGTAAGGTCGAGATACAGATACGGAGTGATAAGCGTTGTGTTTTCGGATTTTGTCTGTGCTCCTCTGACGAGAAAGACGTCGAATGGAGGATAGGATGTTTCATTTCCCGATTCATCGAGGAACGTCCATTCCATATACCCTGATATGCTTCCCTTGCCAGATAACGGCAGAAGTTTGTAAGATTCGGGAAACTCTTCGGGATTTTTGTTGACCTGCTTCAGGATACCTTTTCCCTGCATCTGTTCCGTATTGTCTATGATAACCCATTTCGAAAGACCTTCCCCATAAAAATAAATCAGGTAATGGTTGTCCAGCGGCATAACGGGATTCGATTTCAGATTTTTTTCAATCGTCTCTTTATCGTCGGCATCTATCGCATAGCTGTATTCGGGAATAAACTTGTCCTTGTAGTACCATGCAGGGATGAAATTTCCGGGAAGGTCTTCCGAATCCTTTTTCTCTTTAGATAGAATTTCCAACAGTTGGTATTCCGTCCATGCAGGCTGACTCATACGATGATCCAGATAACTCGTTTCGCTGATTCTGATTTCATATTCGTACCCTTCTTCAAACTCGAACCCTTTGATAGAACTCAGACTTTCCCATTCGGCAGACTGTTCTTTCTTTACAGCATATACATCCGTCAGGTAATTGAATCCGTCAGACCAGCCGACACCCGGTATCTGTTGAGAAGCTACCGTCAGGAGATATTCCTTGTAGTCTGTAATTTGTCTGCCTTCTTCATCTTCATTGTTGCAGCCGGTGAGATTGAGTGTACACAGGAATAACATCAGTATTCCCCATAATTTTTTTGTCTTCATATTACTTTGATTTATAGTTCTGTGTCTGAATTTGAATTTCTGTAAAGAAACTCGTATGGTCATGAGACTTTTTGCGTATTGATATATATGTTTTTATGTGAGGAAACAAATATACTATAAAACAAATTGAAAATGATTCTTTTGATGCTAATGTGTTTAAAAACGGGATTATTGTATGAGATATCTTTTGCCTCTGTTTGAGTGTGAGATTGAAACAATGATGCTTAAAACAAAATATTATAGGAAAAAAGATTATTTTATAATCATAATTGTATATTTGGTGATGAGTTTACTTTATATTAATAAACGGCAAATTATTATATATTGATTTTATTTATTGTGATATGAAGACAACGTTTTTATGGAGTGTATGTATTTTCTTGTTATGCCTGCTCGGTTTGAACGGGTGCAGCAGTGACACAGACGAACCGGCAACTGAAGTTTACCATCTTTCGTTCGAGAAAGATTATTACGAATGTCCTTTGATAGGGACCAAGAGTATCATGGTACGAGGGGGAAACAGAGATTATGACGTGGAAGTGGCGAATCCTGAAATTATGGAGGTAACAGTCGATTTGTCGAGTCCGGTCGGGATGGGCAGCCTGCGTATAGCTCCCAGACAAAAAGGGAAAACAATGGTTACGGTGAAAGATAATGTTACCCATGAAACCGTTAGTCTGGAAGTAAAGATAGTAGACGCTTATCTGAATCTTTTGGTAGCCAATCCGGTACATGAACCTTACGCTCAGGGTGATGAACTTTTCCTGATAAATAATGAGGATAGAGATTTCTATTTGTACGACGAAAACTGGCAGCTGCGTGATAGTGGCAGCTATAAGTTCTATGTCGACGGTGAAACTCCTTTTCTGGAACTGACGTTTGCAAAGGGTACGGACGGGAAAAAGATCCGTCTGTACGATATATCTTTGACAAACCAGCAAATGTTTGCTGTAATAAAGTCGTTGTTGGGATGGGACTGGAGAGAGTACATGAACGGTGGGGCAGTCACTCGGGAAGTGTCGCCTATTGTCATGCACGCTACGGATACTGAAACCGGTACCGACTGCTATTTTATGGTCCAAACACACAGTATGCCCGAACATGTGCTCAACTGAATTGTAATTCCTGAGTTTTTCGATATTCCCCTTGCCATGCCGACCGGATGGTGAGGGGAATTTTTTTTCATCTTGGGCGAGATATTATTCCGCCTTTTTTTATGGATCGGAAGGTGAAAATACAATGTGTCAGCATGAATACCTTATTTTGTACTTTTTATGCAATATGTGTTTAAAATATGTAAAATATAACTGTTGTTTACTTTCTTCTTGCTAGTTCTAAAGTTATGCGAAGAGGTGGTTGTTGCTTACATTATGATTTATAAATGCTGTTATTTGTATATTTATTTCTAAGTATTATGCTTGTGTGGTGTAAAAATGTTTATTTAGATGAATATTTTTTATATAAAATTAGTTTAAAATAAAAATATCTATTTATATTTGTGGAAACAATAAAAATGGTTTGCGATTATGGAACGTATATGGATTAATTGGAAAGACAATTGCAGAAAGGCATTGTCCTCTGTTGTGGCATTTTTGCTGGTTTTGGTAATGTATGGATGTTCTGGTAATTCTTCTGATGAACCCGAGTCAGAAATGCTGGTCTTGAACGCTACTTCACTCCTGATTGAAGCGGATGGAGCAGATGTAACAGAATTTACTGTAACAAAAGGGAATCAGGATGTAACTGCTGCTGCAGAAATCTTGCAGGATGGAAAGGTTTTTTCTGGAACTCGCTTCTATACAGATACTGAAGGTGAATATAAATTCTCAGCTCGCTATAACGGTGAAACTTCTGCTGAAATTGTAGTACGTGCTACCAAATCGGAAAATCTCGTTATGCCTGCCGATCCGGAACCGGACCGTTATGAAGGATTTGTGAAACGTGTTCTGTTATTGCAGGCTACAGGTACCTGGTGTGGATGGTGTCCAGCTGTTATGGCTAGTATAAAGGAATATAATAATTCATTCTCAGATGGAATGGCTGTTTTTGCCGCTGCTCATAACCGCGATGCTATGTCTAATAATTTTGCTGATAAAGTTATTCAGTGGTTGAGTGTATCTGGTTTCCCGACATTGAATATTAATTTAGTTCCGGGTGAAACAGTTTCTTGTTATACAAACGGAAGTGATGTTGTAACGGCAAATGTTGATGCTATTAGAAAAGTAGTAGAAACGTATACAGCAAAGGATGCCAAAAGTGCTATTGCGGCTGTAGTACGTGCTGATAAGGCTTCTAATAAGGTAGAGGTTGAAGCTAAGATAAAGATAGCCGAAGGTGGCAGTTACCGTGTGGCTGCTTGGCTGCTTGAAGATGGTATTTTGGATAACAGTCAGCAAAATTATACAGATTTGACGGATGATTTCTCTACACACAACAATGTATTGCGTCAGTCAAGCGCGTCGCTTGCCTTCGGTGATAAGCTGGGTGATTCACTTCCGGCAGGTTCCACTGAAGACTATTCATGCAGTTTTACACTGTCATCCGAAAAGATGGATAACTGCCGTGTGGTTATCATGGTTACAGCTCCGGAAGGTGGCGTGTTTGCTGTAGATAATGTAGTGATGTGTCCGCTTAATGATAAGGTTGGATTTGAGTACAAATAATAAGCTGTATGCGATATCTGTTTTTTAAAATACAGCTCTTGTTGTTTGTTCTCTGTGTAATGGCTTCCTGTAGTGACAGCAATGATGAACCGACTGTACAGGAACCGTTTCTGGAAATAACTCCATCGGGGGGAGAGGAAATCTCCTCCGAGGGAGGTAAGCTGACACTTACGGTAAAAAGTAATGTTGACTGGGAAGTGACAAGCGACCAGTATTGGTGCAAGGTGACTGCCGGAGATGCATTGACAGGCAATCAGACACTCAATTTGGAAGTCGAGGAGAACTTGTCGCAAAATTCTCGTCAGGCTACACTCAGTTTTACTTATTCTGCTACGGACGGATCTCATACCAGTGAGGTAACTGTGCTTCAGAAAGGACAGGAGTTTGTTGCAGGAGGAACTTATAAGATTCCCGTGGTGTTTCATGTATTGTATTCCAACCGGAACATGCCTACACAGTATGTTCGTGAAGGACACTTGCAGACAGTGCTCGATGAGGTGAATAAACTGTATAGCGAGTGCAGTCAGGATCTGAAACTGGAATTTGTCATGGCAACAGTCGATCCGGATGGTAATCTGATGGAAGAACCGGGAGTGGACCGTATACCTTGGGCTTCTATTCCTATTGATTGTGAAAAGTTCATGTCTAGTTCAGATGATAAATATCTCGACCTGATATGGAATCCGGATGAGTATATGAATATTATGTTGTATAAATTCAGTAATAGTGCCATTGCCGGTATTGCACAGTTCCCCTTCCTGCTGGCTCCAGATTATTTGGAAGGTTGTGAAATCTGGACAGGAGGAGCGCTCTCTCAGGAAAACCTGAATCGTCCGCAGTGCATATCTGTGAATAGTGACTATGTATACAACATGGTATCGCTGACACCTGAAACACCTGATGGTGACGATGGATGTGTAGCTATGACCATAGCGCACGAACTGGGACATTATCTGGGATTGCGTCATGTCTTTTCTGAATCTCTTTGGGGATGCCGTGATACTGATTACTGCGATGATACTCCTACCTACGACAGATCTGCTTACGAAAAGCTGGTAGCTACCTATTTGGGCACTTCCAACTTTAAAAATTATTTGGATGAGCTGATACAGAGAGAGAGTTGCACCGACGGTAGCGTATTCGTATCGGACAATATTATGGATTACTCTATTTCGTACTCCAATAAGTTTACGTCCGATCAGGCTGAACGCATACGTTATATTCTTGAAAAAGGTGTATTCGTTCCCGGTCCTAAAAACAGAACGAATGAAACCAAGTCGAGAAGTATCGGAAAGCTTGATTTACCTATGACTATAATGAAATGAGAAAATGTTATTAATTAAAAAATGCTTATGAAAAAGTTTATGAAATGGATGCCGATATCTATGATGATATTGGGTAGTATGTTTATGTTTGCTGCATGTAGTGACGATAACGAACCTACAACACCGGAAGAACCTGGAACAGAAACTCCCGGAGCAAAGGTCAGCATTCAGTTGGGTTATGAAAGTATTGAGGTAGAAGCTGCCGGAGGTTCTGCTGAAGTTACTTATACGCTGAAAAATGCAGGTACAAACCCGAAAATAAGCGGAACTTCTGATCAGGACTGGATTACAGACATTCAGGCTGCCGACGGTAAGGTTACCATGTCTGTTGCTGCAAATACTGAAACTGCAGACCGTACAGCTAAAGTAACATTGACTTATTCTGATGATGAGAAAAATGCTGCATCTGCCGAATTGACCGTTACACAGGGAGCTAAGGCAGAAGAAAAGTTCACTATCACAATTCCTGGAGAATGTGGTTCTACATGGATTCCGTTCGAAATCCAGCCAAAAGACCAGTCAGCTCAATACTTCCTTAACATTCGTCCGGCTGAAGAAATGGAAGGATTTGTAAGTGATGAGGCTTTGTTTAACTCCGATATGAGCACATACCAGCAACTGGCAGATCAGTACGGAATGTCTTTGAATGATGTATTGGTAGCAACAGGAGCCCTTGTAAGCGGTCCGATGGAAGATTATCTGTTTACTAAATTGTCACCGTCTACTGAATATTGTATCTATTGCTACGGAGTAGAAAACGGAAAACTGGTTGCTCCTGTATCAAAGGTTAACGCTGCTACAACTGCTGCTGCACCGGTAGATAACCAGATTACTATTGATGTAACTAATAAAATAGCATCTTCTGTAGCATTCACTGTAAAAGTTACTACATTCGATGCTTATGCTTTGGCTATATTCGATGGCAGTGCAAGCGATGCTGAAATTGAATCTGCTCTGATGGGAGAAGATGTAAGTATTTATGCTGGTAATCAGCAATTATCACTCAATACAGCTTTGGAAGTTGGTAAGGAATATGCAATTGCTGCTATCGGACGCGCTGGTAATACAGCAACAACTAAGTTGGTTGTTACTAGATTTACAGCAGAAGAAGGTCAGGTGGTTGAAAACTTGACTTTGGACATGACAGCATTGGCATTTGATGGTGATGAACTTGCTGCACATTTGGGCGTAGATGATTTGAAAGGCAGACCGATTTTGTTCAATAACATCGAAACTAACGGTACTTATACACTTACTTATCCGGTAACAGTTGAAGAATTGGCCGATTTGAGAAAGCAAGTTGAAGAACAAAATCCGGGTGAAGAAATTACTGATGAAACTCTCTATGCTGTAATTTTGAATGCTTTTGCTGCTTATAGTTCTCCAGATAGACAGTCATTGTGGCTTGCTTCAGAAGGAAGTTGGATGGTACTTAGTATGACTATTGATGAAGCTATGCAGAATTATAAAGTGGGTGCTGCTGCTATTGAGGTAAATGAAAGTACTTATTCACCGGTTGAAGAAATCGATAAGTATTTAGGTACAAACGCTTCGAAGGTACTTGTTAAGAAAGCTGGTAACTTAGATGTGAAGAAGACTGTTGCAATGATGAAGAAGTATATGGATAGCAAGTCTACTTATTCATTCAAGACTTCTATAAAAGATATGTCTAAGATCAGATCAATGAAGGAGTAATCTTTTGGGATATTACTTGCATGGATTTGTCCGGAATGTTTCTGGACAAAGTTCATAAGAGAAGATAAGGAAAACGTTCCGTCAGGCTTATAAGGCTTGGCGGAACGTTCTTTTTTATGTACTCATAGGTATACAGGTCGTGAGAAAAGATCTGTAATAGTTTCTTCACACGAATCACACGGTTTCTTTACATCGCGTTTATGTGGGTGTAATACCCGGCTTTTACTTTTGTTGCGTCAATTTAGAAACACTTAACTAAAGAATATGATGACAACAAAATTTAAACAGTTCTTATTGTTTTTTATGGTCTTGCTGCTTTCGGCAGGACAAGTGATGGCTCAGGACAACCGGGCTGTCATTTCGGGTATTGTAACCGATGAAACCGGAATGGGGGTTATCGGAGCTGCTATTCAGGTAAAGAATGAATCAACCGGATTTAATACCGGTTCTATTACAAATGAAAATGGTGAATATACCATCAAGCAGTTACCGCTGGGTGGACCATACAGTATAACGGTAACTTACGTAGGCTATGGCGATCAGAAGAAAACTGGATATACACTGAATCAGGGAGATTTGCTCCGACTGGATTTTCAGTTGAAAGAAGAGAGTGTAGTGATGGAGGCGGTAGAAGTAGTTGCAAATTCATTGAAGAATACTATTGCCACTACCGGAGCTGCTACTTCCGTTACGGAACGCGACCTGGCAAAGCTTCCTGTAAACGGACGTAACTTTACTTCGCTGGTAGATCTTTCTCCACTTAGTACCGGCTCCAGCCTGTCAGGACAGCTTGCATCGTCTACCAACTATACCATCGACGGTATGACGGCAAAGAATCCGACTTCGGGAGGTAGTACGACAAGCCGAAACGGTGTGCCGTATGCTATTTCTATGGAGGCTATCCGTGAGTTTAAGGTGGTAACCAATCAGTACGATGTGACCAACGGACGTGCCGGAGGTGGTACGGTGAGTACAGTTACCAAGTCGGGTACCAATACGCTGACCGGTAGCGCGTTTACTTTTGCCCGTGCCAACTGGTTGTCCAGCCCGTATGATATCCGCGGAAACAAGCGCGACAATGACTTTTCTACTTATCAGTTTGGTGCTTCACTGGGAGGTGCGCTGGTAAAAGACCGTGCTCACTTCTTCATTGCATGGGATCATCAGGCAGACTCTCGTCCGCTGTATATTGCCGATATCCAGAGTGCTGCCGATGAAAAACGTTATAGTCTGACCACAGACGTACGCGACCGTTTCTTGCAAATTGCACGCGATAAATATGGAGTATCATCCAATCCTCAGTTTGGTGCTTTCGATAAGAAGCAAAGCACTGATGCCGTATTTGCCCGTTTAGACTGGCAGATCAATGCTACCAATCTTTTGACGTTTACAGATAACTTTGTAAACGATATGAATAATCTGGGATTGGGGGACAATACCTCTATCTGTCTGTACGAAACTTATGGTAATGTACATTCGCTGAACAACAGTGCCATGGCTACCTTGCGTTCGGTAGTAGGTCCGAAAGGAACCAATGAACTGAAGTTGCAGCACCTTTATACGCTGGAAGAATCTATGCCGGGCGATGAGTTGCCTTCTTCCAATATTCCCCGAGCTATTGTCAGCAATGTAGAATCTCAGATTGACGGTAAGACGGCTACTACCAGCATTCAGTTGGGAGGACAGCGTTATTGCCCTGAAAACTTCTACAATCATGTGCTTCAGCTTGTCGATAATTTCTACTACAATACAAACAAAATCAATTATACGTTTGGAGTAGACATGATGTATACACACATGAACTCACGCTATGGTAGTGAAACGAACGGACGTTTCTACTTCAACGGACTGGACGCTTTCGACAATCTGGAACCGTACCGTTACGTTCGTGAACTGTATCTTACTCCCGACGACCGTGTGAAACAAAACATTCTGAATGCCGGTGCTTATGCACAGTTGCAGACTAAGCTTTTCCCGGGATTTGAACTGATTGCCGGCTTGCGTCTGGATAATGCTACTTATTTCAACAAGGGTACGTTCAATCAGACTGTATACGATGAATTGGGATTGAGAACAGACAATGGCTTGTCTACTTTCCAGGTTCAGCCGCGTTTGCAGTTTACCTGGGATATCAATGACAAACATAAAGATATCATCCGTGCCGGTGCTGGTATCTTTGCTTCCGATATCAACAACTATGCCATGATCAACAACATGGTGTTCGACGGTACACGTACTGCTTCGCTGGATATTACACTTGACAAAACAGCTTCCAACTATCAGGAAATGCTGAACCTCATCCGTCCGGATTTCCCTTCGTACCGCAAGGATCCGTCTACAGCACCGGGAGCCGAACTTTTCAATAATCCGAATGTGGAAAAACTTTCTACCATTAACATGAATGGTGCTGACTGTAAGGTGCCGGTTATCTATAAGGCTAACCTCTCGTATACACATTTCTTCAGCGACCGCCTGAAAATGAGTGTAGCCGGATATATGACACTGGGACGCAACAACTATATGTATGTAGACCGTAACATGGTGGATGAACCGTACTTCCGTATCGCTTCCGAAGGAAACCGTGGAGTGTATGTCCCTGCCAATACGATCGACGATAAGGGGGTAGCCGACTGGAAAGAGAGCAGAAAGAGCGACAAGGTAGGACGTGTGCTCGAAATGGTAAGTGAAGGTAAGGTTAATCAGTTTGCTTTCGTTATCGATGGTACATGGCGTTATTTCAAGGATGGAGAACTTTCATTCAGCTATACATGGAACGATACAAAAGACAATACTTCTTACAACGGTAACGTGGCAAACTCGGCTACACTTTCTCAGATGGTTGTAGACGATCCGCGTGATTTGAGCCAGATGAGCTATTCAAGCAATCAGTTCCGTCATAAAGTGGTAGTATATGGTACAGCTCCTACTTTCTGGGGAATCAGTGTGGGTGCACGCTTCTCAGGTATCGGCGGTACACGCTATTCACTCATCGTAGGCGGAAATGTGAACGGTGACTTTGTCGATTCAAATGATTTGGCTTATATTTACGATCCGAACGATCCGAATACTCCGCAGTATCTGAAAGACGGTATTAACAATATTCTTTCTAATCCGGATGTAGAGGAAAGTACAAAAGATTATATTCGCAAGAGTTTCGGAAAGGTAGCCGAACGTAACGGTGGAGTAAACGGATTCTACGGTACACTCGACTTGCGTCTGGCTAAGAAATTCCAGTTCTACAAGAAACATAGTCTGGAACTCTCGGTCGATATATTCAACGTACTGAATATGCTGAACAAGGACTGGGGTGCAGGACATAACTTGGGAGCTCAGAAGATTTATACCATCAAGAGCTTCGATAAGGAGAAAAAAGAGTATGTATACAATGTCAATGCAAATACCGGTGTGTCTAGTCTGAACGGTACTCCTTATCAGGTTCAGATCGGGTTGAGATATGCGTTCTGATAAACAAACTGAAAATAAATAACGATGATTATGAAAACAAGAAATTTACTGATGGCTTGTGCCTGTGCACTCTTTACACTGGCAGGTCAGGCTCAGACACAGGTGATCGCTCACCGCGGATTCTGGAAAGCAGAAGGTTCGGCACAGAATTCTATTGCAGGATTGAAAAAAGCTGCCGAAGCTAAAGTATATGGTTCTGAATTTGACGTACAGCTCACAGCCGACGGAGTGGTAGTAGTAAACCACGATGATGCGATAGACGGACTGGTTATCGGTGAAACGGCTTACGATAAGCTGAAGGACCTGAAACTGAAGAACGGTGAGAAACTTCCTACGCTTGCCGATTATCTGGAAGCCGGAAAGAAATTGCCGGATGTACAGCTGATTCTGGAAATCAAGCCTCATAAAACAAAGGCACAGGAAGACCAGATTGCAGAAACTACTGTAAAAATGGTAAAGGAATACGGATTGGAAAAGCAGGTGGAATATATCTCATTCAGCATGAATATCTGTGAGCAGCTTGCTCGTCTTACTCCCAAATCGGAAATCGCTTACCTGAAGAGTGACATCGCTCCCAAGGACGTAAAGGCAAAGGGTGCTAATGGCATAGACTATCATTATAAAGCATTCGAAAAACATCCGGAATGGGTGAAAGAGGCTCACGAACTGGGCATGAAGGTTAATGTCTGGACTGTGAACAATGAGAAAGACATGAAAAAGATGATAGACCTGAATGTAGATTATATCACGACCGACCAACCTTTGGAAGCTGCTGCTCTGGTGGCAGGAAAGTAATGGCGGAAGCATGGATTGCTCCGATTGTAACCGATTCTAAATAATATTATCACACACAGGAAATAGGGATGTAACATGACATCCCTATTTTTGTATCGTCAAACTAAAAGCAGAAAAACAATGAAAACAACATTTGTGAAAAGCATTATTTTAGGATTGTTTGCTATGGCTTCCGTTGCAACCGTACAGGCTGAAGAGGCCGGTAAAGAGGCTGTCGGTAAAGAAAGCAGTGCTACGGTTAAGGTGCTGGTAGTAGGACTCGACAATGTCAGCTCGAACTACTTTCCTGAAAGCATGATTACTGAAGAAACGGGTATTCCGGAAGACAGTATCGGCGATACTTACAACCGGATTATTACGGACAATATCATCCATGCAAACAAGAATAAGGAATTTGCATTTATCTCTTCAGAGAAATTTGCTGATGCGGAGAAGTTGTTGGGTGACATACAGGTGAGTGGAGAAAATGAAGAGAGTTATGCTAATGTGAGCCAGATAGACAGCCAGAATTACAAGCAGCTGCTGGACGAAGCGCATGCCGATTATGTATTGTTCCTGAACCAGCATTATTTGAAGTGGCAGGAAAAACCTTTGCGTACATTGTTCCACTTTGTGAGCTACTCGCTTTACGACAAAAACCAGAAAGAAGTGACGAAAGGTAACAATTACTTTACTTGCATGAATCTGGAAAAAGCTGACAGACTGAGCAAGGCTAGCCGCAAAAGTTCATCGAAAATTGCATCAACTATCATAAAAAGCATCGATAAATAGTAGGCACGATATCGAGTTTCCGAAATATACACAACAAAAATGCCGCAGGTCGTACGTGGAGTATCGCCTGCGGCTCTCTTTTTATATAGACGTATATCGTTTCGGATTGTATTACAGCGTAAGTGGAATACCCCGGTAGAAATCGAGTATCTTGGTGCGGAACAGGTAGTCGTATTTGGCCTGAAGACGGTCGGAAACGGCTTTCATCCAGGCCGTACGCGATTCGTTGTACTCCGTAGCGTTTGCCTTGCCGTTGGTGTACTTCTCTTTCATCAGCAGGAAGGAAGCCTGTGCCGCTTCGTCGGCTGTAAGGCTGCTGTGATACTGGGTTTCGGCGTTTACGGCATTGTAGTACGCTTGCTGTATTTCTTTGTAGAGGGTCTTTTTACTTTCCTCCAGTTGCCAGTAGTATGTATGTTGCTGGATACGGGCGCTGCGTACGCGGTTACGGGTTTCAAAACGGTTGAAGATAGGAACGCTGAGCGAGAAACCGATATACTGGCTGAAGTTGTCGCGCAACTGTGAACCGAAATTACCGTTCTCCATGCCCGAGACATTATAGAAATTGGTACTGATACCTGCTCCGAAGCTGAGTTGCGGATAATAGGCTCCCTTAGCCATGCGGATGCTCTTTTCTGCTCCCTCCAGCCGGTACTGTGCTGCCTTGACGGAAGGTTTGGTCAGAACCGCTTCGGCATATACCTCGGCCGGTGATGTCTGTATCTTGAGGCCGGCAATGGAGTCGGTAGCCGGTGATACGATAGCGAAGTCATCGGGAGAGGGAAGCTCCAGCAGTTGGCTCAGGTCGAGCAGCGAAAGACGGCGGTTGTTTTCCGCCTGTACGGCTGATAGTTCGTCTTGTGCCACACGAGCCTTGGCTTCATACCACTCGGCTTGCGAAGCCTTTCCGTTTTTGTAGAAAGCTGTTTTCTGCTCCAGCATTTCCTTGCTCAGCGCAAGCTGTTCGTTGGCTACTTTCACCAGTTCTTCATTGAAAAGCACTTGCAGGTAGGCCGAAGCGACCTGTATGCTGATATCTTCTTTGGCTTTGTTCAGGTCTTCCATAGCCGCTTGCAGATTCAGTTTCGAGAGTGCTACGTTGTTTATTTTCTGAAGTCCGCTGAACAGTGGAATGCTGGTGCTCAGGTTCAGTCCCGTATTTTGGGTGTTGAGGCTCTGATAGGTATTGTCTGCCTGAAGACTCCGGCCGAAATTGAATGAGTGCGATGCGCTTCCGTTCAAGTCGGGCAGGAAGCTGTTTTTGGCTGTGCTCAACTCTACTTTACTCTGCTCGCGCTGGGCTTCCTGTAGCTTGATGGTCAGATTGTTTGCAATGGCATGGTCGATACATTGCTTCAAGTCCCATTTCTGCTGGGCATAAGCCGGCATTGTGACAACGGAAGCTATGATAAATAATTGTTTCAGTTTCATGATTGCATAAAGATTAGTCTTCGTGTTTCAGTCCGCGGACAAGTTCGCCGGCACTGACACCTTGTTTGATTTCCATTTTGATTCCGTCGCTGATACCGGTCTTGACAGCACGGCGTACGAATTTCTGTTGCGGAACACTGTCGGTCAGTACGTAGACAAAGGCAGAATCTCCCGAAAATTCCAGTGTGCTTTCCGGTACAGCCAGCACATTATCTGCACGCTGAAGCTCCATTTCGGCATTGGCACTGTAGCCCGAACGGATGGTGACACTGTCGGGAACGGTAATGGCTGCCTTGATTTCAAACTGGTTGGCTCCGTTGTTTTCTACGCTCTTGGGCGAGATATATTCCAGTATGGCATCGAATTTCATGTTCTGCAAGGCTCCCAGAGTGATTTTTACGGGGATTCTCTCACGGATATGTCCTACTTCCGTTTCGTCTACGTTGCCACGGAAAATCAGGTCGCTCATATCGGCTACGGTGGCGATGGTCGTACCGTCATTGAATGTGTTACTCATGATAACCGAGTTTCCCACCTTGATAGGTACGTCCAGTATCAGACCGTCGATAGTAGAACGGATAAGGGTGCTGCTGAACGAAGCACTGTTTTTGGTGATACCTTCTTTTACAATTTCCAGATTATCTTTGGCTGCCTGAATCTCTTCACGTGCCTGACGGGCAGCCAGCAGTGTCTTTTCGTATTCCTCGTTGCTTACCAGCTTATCGTTGTAAAGCTTTTCCATACGTGTCAGGTCGGTTTCTGCCTGACGTCCGTTCATTTCTGCCAGGCGGACACGGCTTTCGGCAGAGTTCAGTTGTCCCAGTTCGGGGATAACCTTTACTTTGGCTATGACTTCACCTTTCTTTACTTTCTCGCCCGCTTCTTTGTATACTTCGGCAATGATACCCGAAATCTGCGGCTTGATCTGTACCTCGTCGCGCGGTTCAATCTTTCCCGTTGCTACGGTAGTCTGTACCAGATTGGTGGTTTCTACTTTCTGAATGTCGTACTTCGTGTCTTTAGGCTGTGACTTCTGATACAGGAAAACGAATGTTCCTATAAATATCAGTGCGATGAGCACCAATATGCCTATTTTGATATACTTCTTCATATAAATTGGTTTATGTTTTTATTTCTTCATTACTAACAGCAGGTAAGCGTTTATTCGTCGCGTATTGCCTCTATCGGTTTGATAGCCATGGCGCGGTAAGCAGGAATCAGTCCTGCAAGCAGTCCCAGAACAACGAGCAGGATGCAAGCTCCGACAGCCTGCCAGAAACTGATAAGGAAATGTGCCGGAAGTCCCGGTTCTGAAGTGGCCGTTTCTACAATGTTGAGCAAGAAGACGGCAAACGATATGCCCGCCATACCGGCCAACGTAGTAAGTACCATACTTTCCAGCAGAATCTGTTGCAGAATGTCGTCGGGACGTGCACCGATAGCGCGGCGGATACCGATTTCAGTTGTCCGTTCCTTGACGGTTATCATCATGATATTGCTGACTCCGATGGCTCCGGCAAGCAGTGTACCCAGTCCTACGAGCCATCCCAGCATTCGGATGCCCGTAAACAGGTTGTCCATCATGCTGAACATTGCTTCTGCATTTACACGGATGACAGCCTGTTCGTCGTCGGGATGAATGGCGTGTGCCAGCTTGATAGTACGTTCCACATCCTTTTCCACCTGACTGATGGAATATCCTTTCTTGGCTGTATATCCCAGCATGTCGATTTGCTTGCCACGGTTATAGTTCTGCTGCATGGTGGTGAACGGGATAACCACCGAGGTTTCCGACTGTCCGTTGACCGACATGTTGCCTGTAGCCTCGTTTACGCCTACTACACGGTAATAGATGCCATTTATCTCAATGAATTGTCCGCACGGATTGTCTTTCTTGGGAAAGAGCGTTTCGTAGATACGCTTCCCGATGACACATACCTTCCGGCGGTCGCGTATATCGGTTTCGTTCAGCGAACGTCCCATACGGATAATCGGTTCTTCTATCTTGTTGTATTCCGGATAAAGTCCTTTCAGGGTTCCCGACAGCGTGTATTCCTCACGTACGATATTTACTCCCCATTGTGCGATGGTGGCAGTCACCACATCGATACCTGGCACAGAGTTGCGTATGCGTTCCACATCCTGATTTTCCATGTTCCACCACCTTCCCTGCTGAAAACCCTTGTAGGCTTTCGAGGTCTTGTTTGTCGCCATAAAGCCGGAATTGGTGGCGAATCCCTGAAACTGGCGTGAAAGCATGTCCTGCATACCCTGAGCTCCGCCCATGAGGGCAACCAGCATGAATATTCCCCAAAAGATACCGAAGGCAGTAAGCACGCTTCGTGTCTTGTTACGTGTAATGGTAAGGAGGATTTCCTCCCAGGTGTCAAAATCTACTCTTCTCATGTCAGTCTGCTCTTAATGCTTCAATAGGACGGATACGGGCTGCCTTACGTGCCGGAAAGAGTCCGGCAAGCGTACCAGCAATTATCAGTGTGAGTGTGGCCTGAACAGCTATGCTGAGGTCTACTGTCGGGTTTTCGAAAACCGTTACGCTGAACACACCCGCATCGACGGTCTGTCTGCCTGCTATCTGATTCATATATTCTGTGACGGCAATGCCTGCCACCATGCCGATATAGCCGAAAAAAGTAGTGATGGCCACACTCTCCGAGATAATGAGCCACAGGATAGACATCGGTTTGGCTCCCAGAGCTTTCCGGATGCCGAACTCGTGGGTACGTTCGCGTACGGTGATAAGCATGATATTGCTTACCCCTACGATGCCGCTCAGCAGGGTGAATATACCGATTACCCAGATAGTTATGTGCAGCATACGGGCTGCCGATTCTTGCTGGAGATATTGAGTGAAGCGGTTCCACATCCAGATGGCACTCTGGTCGGTAGGATCGAAGTTTTTGTGGAGCCCCATGGCACGGCGGTAGCTCTGCTCGAATTTCTCATTGGTGACTTCGTCTGTCAGCCCTTGCGTAGTGAATGTCAGGTTGTCTATACTGTCGCCCTTGCCGTATACAAGCTGAAGTGTCGTGAAGGGAACAAGTGCCGAGGGCGAGAAACTGTTCTGGTCGGTGTAGATACCTATTACCTGATAGGCCACTCCTTGTACATCGATATACTTTCCTATCGCCTGGGTACGTGGAAACAGCATCTTGACAGTCTTTTCGTGCAGTACGATCATCTTCCGGCGTTCCTTCATGTCGCGGTCGTTGATGAAACGTCCCTGTTTCAGTTTTACAGCTTCCAGTTCCGTATAGTTGGGAAAGACGCCCTCCAGCGAAATGGAAACGTGTTCCTTGCCGAAGGTGAGGATGGCATCGCTCTTGCTGATGCTGGCTCCGGTGGTGATGACTTTATCGGGGAATGCCTCTGCGGTAAGCTGAAGATCGCTTTCGTTCAGCGAGAGTCTTCGGCCTTCTTTCAGTCCGTTGAACGGTTTCGATGTATATCCCGGATAAATTTTGATAGAGTTCATTTTCATGTTCTGCGATTGTCCCTCGAAAGCATGGATAAGTCCGTTTCCTGCCCCCAGCAATACAATCAGCATGAAAATTCCCCATGCTACGGAAAATCCCGTCAGTATGGTGCGCAGCTTGTTGCGCATGATGGTTCCGTATATTTCCTGTATCAAGTCGGTCATGGCTGGTTCTGTGTGCGTTTATTTCATAAATCCGTTCTTGCCGAAAGGAGATGCATTGTGGTCGATGTTGTCTTCTATCCGCTCTATCACTCCGTCTTTGATGTGGATGATTTTGTTGGTCTGGTTGGCTACTCCGCTTTCGTGCGTCACAACCACGATGGTCAGTCCTTCCTTGTCGTGTAGCTCCTTCAGGATGTTCATTACCTCCACCGACGTCTTGCTGTCGAGTGCACCCGTAGGTTCGTCGGCAAGGATAATCTGAGGTTTCGATATCAGTGCCCGGGCTATGGCCACACGCTGCTTCTGTCCGCCCGAAAGCTCGTTGGGCAGGTGGTGTGCCCATTCCTTCAGTCCCAGCTTGTCGAGATACTCCATAGCCAGTTCGTTTCGTTTTTTTCTGCCCACTCCCTGATAAAACAGCGGCAGTGCCACATTTTCCATGGCGTTCTTAAACGAAATCAGGTTGAACGACTGAAAGATGAATCCGATCATGCGGTTCCGGTATTCCGCCGCACGGGTTTCGTTCAGATTTTTTATTAACACATCGTTCAGGTAATACTCGCCCGAATCGTAGTTGTCGAGAATCCCTAATATATTTAGTAAGGTAGACTTTCCCGATCCAGAGGCCCCCATAATAGAAACGAATTCACCTTTCTCGATGCGGAGATCTATGCCTTTCAGCACGTGTAGCGGTGCTCCGTTGTGATATGTCTTGTTGATGCCTTGTAAGCGTATCATGATTAAGATTGATTTGTGTCAGGTTACGTGTCGTTAGACGCGGCTAAGATATAAAAAGTTACACGAGGGTTGAATAAACTTATAAAAAAATTTGTTCGGTTTTCTCCGATTGCGTACATTTGCCACATATAACTAACCTTTAACAATTTAATGTCATGACAATAAATATGGAAAAACCCTACGTGGTGGGAATGGACATCGGTGGTACTAATACTGTTTTCGGAGTAGTAGATTCTCGTGGTAATGTATTGGCTTCCGATTCTGTAAAAACACAGCAGTACGCTGAAGTAAACGAATATGTAGACGCTGTATGCAAGAAGCTTCTTCCGTTGCTCCAGCAGTTTGGCGGTGCAGAAAAGATTAAAGGTATGGGAGTAGGTGCTCCTAACGGTAACTATTATAGTGGAACAATCGAATTTGCTCCGAACTTGCCATGGAAGGGAGTTATTCCTTTGGCTGCTATGTTCGAAGAACGTCTGGGTATTCCTACAGCACTTACAAACGATGCAAATGCGGCAGCTATCGGTGAAATGACATACGGTGCAGCACGCGGTCTGAAAGATTTCATCATGATTACATTGGGTACTGGTGTAGGTAGCGGTATCGTTATCAACGGTCAGCTGGTTTACGGTCACGATGGTTTTGCTGGTGAACTTGGCCATGTTGTTGTTGATCCGGCAGGACGTCAGTGCGGATGCGGACGTAAAGGCTGTCTGGAAACTTACTGCTCGGCTACAGGTGTGGCACGTACAGCTCGCGAATTCCTTGTTGCACGTTCTGAACCAAGCTTGTTGAGAAACATCCCGTCAGAAGAAATCCAGTCGAAAGATGTTTACGATGCAGCTGTAAAAGGCGATAAGCTGGCTTTGGAAATTTTCGAATTTACCGGTAAAGTTTTGGGTACTGCATTGGCTAACTTCGTTGCATTCTCTAGCCCTGAAGCAATCATTCTCTTCGGTGGTCTGGCTAAATCGGGTGACTATATCATGAAGCCTATCCAGAAAGCATTGGAAGAAAATGTATTGAATATCTATAAAGGAAAAACAAAATTGCTTCTTTCTCAGTTGAAAGATGCTGATGCTGCCGTACTCGGAGCTAGTGCTTTGGGATGGGAAGTAAGAGAATCATAAGATAGAATATTTTGTATTTTAGCATATTTGGGGTCCGGAAGTCGTGAGATTTCCGGGCTTTTTTTATGCTGATATGTATAAAAAAACTTGCCCATGTTTTGTGATAAACGTGGGCAAGTTTTTTATTTTTTTGTACGTTTTTACTTGTCGATTCTGAACCAGTCAACATCTACCCAGCCGCCGTCGTTGGTCTTGATGGCCGGACGTGTGCAGAATGTACCTACTTTGGCACCTATCCATTTGCCTTCTTTCACCTGGAATTCTTTTCCGAACTTGTGGAATTTCTTTCCGTTGGTGCTGTAGCTCAACTGACATTTTACCACCAGGTCGTGTCCGCCTTCGCTCTTGCCGATCTTTTCACCCGTAGTAGTGATTTCGGCACGCAGGTAAATTTCATTACCTTTCAGCGGAAGTGTTTCGTTTACGGTTTCCTGACCGCCACGATCGGCTTTCTTGCATTCTACCTGAGAGAGGACCAGTCCGTTCTCGGTATTTTCGAGCACGATACCTGCATAGTCCATACCCATAACTACCAGTCCTGTACGTTCGCCTTTGTACTTGGCGATAGGAGAGAACTTCATCTTCATGGTAGCGCTGAAGCTTGGAGCAGGGATTTTTTGCAGCAGCATGTTGGGCACATCCCACAGGCTCTTGTAGTTTTCGGGAACCGGATAAGAATAGAGGCGCAATACTCCATGTTCCTGATCGGCAAAGTACCATTTGTCGTTGATATTGGCATTCCATTGCCATTGCAGGCCCAGTTCGTTTGTATTGAACTCATCGCTTTCCTGCGGGGTACAGATAGGATATGTCTTTCCTACGTTCGGTTTTTTGTAAGTCAGTACAGGTTCGCCACAACCGTCGCCATCCTTGTCTTCACCGATTACAGGCCAGTCGTTTACCCATTTTACCGGCTGCAGGTGAACCAGACGTCCGGCTGCACCCACATCCTGGAAGTGCAGGAACCAGTCTTCTCCGCTTGGGGTATCTACCCAGCCTCCCTGATGAGGTCCGTTGACAGGGCTGTTGCCTTGAGCCAGTACGGTTTTCCATTCATACGGTCCGTATACGTTTTTCGAACGCAGTACGACCTGCCAGCCTGTAGGAACACCACCAGCCGGATGGAAGATATAATAATATCCGTTGCGCTTGTAGAACTTCGGTCCTTCGCAAGTTTCATGTGCTTCATGACCGTCGAAAACGATACGTGATGGACTGATGGTACGGGTAGCATCAGCACTCAGTTCGCATACGGCGATCACACTCTTCAGTCCGGCACGGCTTCCGGCATATGCGTGTGCCAGATATACCCGTCCGTCTTCGTCCCATAGCGGAGTAGTATCAATGATACCTTTGGCAGCCTTTACCAGTACCGGTTCGCACCACGGACCTTTTACGTCTTTAGCCTTTGTCATGAAGATACCCTGATCAGGATCTCCCCAGAATATATAGAATTCACCGTTGTGATGACGGATACACGGAGCCCATACACGGTTGCCATGCTGAGGCGTCACATCTGTATGAGGTGGAAGTGAAGCCGGAACGGCTGCGCTCACGATACTCCAGTTTACCAGATCTTTGGAGTGGAGAATCTGCAAAGCCGGCAGACATCCGAAGCTGGATGAGGTCATGTAGAAGTCATCGCCTACACGGCAAACATCGGGATCGGAGTAATCGGCATATAGTACCGGATTCTTGTATGTTCCGTCACCCTGGTCGGCAACCCATACCTTCGATACATAGTTTTGTGCCTGTACCGAGGGTACGAGGCAGCTTCCCAGTAAGATTGAGAATACGATTGATTTCATGGATTATGGTTATTTAGTTAATAAATTATTTTGTTCGCATTTGTGTGTTATTCACATCGTCTGACTTTTATAAAATACGTCCGGAGTGCCTGAAACCTCCATTCGCTTTGTCTTTTTTAACTTCTGTGTCCCGATGTGGTGTTTATGTTGTGACTATTTCTTGACGACTGTAATTTTGACCGGCTGTTCCAACGCCTTTTTCCATTCCTGTACGTAGGCAAACCATTTTTCCTTGTCGGGATAACCGAAGGTTTCCTTGCACGAGGTGAATGATGTATAGTAGCGGAACGAACTTTTTCCGGGAACGCTGATGGTATAAAGGAAGTTTTCCTTGTCGGATGTTTCTTTTACCACATACTTCTTGGGAATATAAGTAGCCAGTCCTACGGTTTCTTTTTTATATTTCACTGTATCGTTTACCGGCCAGTCTGTACCCCAGCTTGCAACCAGTCCGTTATGGTCGGAAAACATGTCGGCGTGTCCTGTAATGTTCTGCACACCGGTACAGAATACTTCCTTATCCAGCGGAGCATCGAACAGCACATCTACCTGTGCATCGCGGTGTCCGGCATACAGTGTATAGCGGTTTATCATGTTCAGTTCCTTGTTCTGATACTGCCAGCCCTTTACCTCTGCATCGACAATGGTACGTACCGGTCCTGAAGCCAGGATACGCTGTCCGCGTACGGCAACCGGTTTGATAAGTGTAGACTGTGTACCGTCCCATCCTCTCAGTGTTCCGGCTCCGCAGCTGCTGTTTACCTTGATGACATCATCGCCGAAGCCGCGCTTCAACTGTTCGTCGGTAGGGTAGAACTGACTTTCTTCCAGCTCCAGACCTTTGTGGAACTTACCGTACAGGTCGGTAGTCTGTTTCTCATTGAAATAAATGCGGTATGCTACCAGCTCACTTTCGAAAGCCGCTCCGTGGTGATGCTGTACGTTGTAAGTGTCCGAAGCACCGTCGGCATAGATAGCATATCCTTTGGCATATTTGTTTTTCTTGGAAGTGCGGAACAACATTTCGGCATACACACGTGCCGGATATGTTTTGTCGCTTTTTAGACTGGATAGTGTGACGTTGAGTGTCTTCTTGCCCGAAGCCGGCAGGTTGATGACAAAAGCCAGTTCGTCGGCACGGGTGTCACCGTTCATATCGTCGAGCTGTGAGGGAATTTCGTTTGTCCCGTCGAAAACAGTAGCCGACTTGACAGTAAATCCTGCTCCAAGGGAACTGAGATCGATAACGACAGGCTCGTCCACCTTTTCAGCGTTCCACAGATTTTCAACGATGACTTCTATTTTCTTTTCCTGACCTTGTGCCAATGCACTCAGTCCTCCTGCCAGCAGTGCCAGACAGATTGCAGAGAATGTTTTCATAATATATTCAGCATTTTATCGGTATCCGATAAGCTCCGGATATCAGAGAACTTGTCGGAGTAGTATATGATTTTATAATCGGAAGTTCCGAAAAGGAAGAAAGGATCTGTAAACATGAGAACCAAGCTTGCGTGACTTGAACCGGATGTTTACAGACCCTTCGTCGTTCTTATTTCTGATAACGGAAGGATTCGGGTTAGAATTTATACGATTCTGCCTGGTTTCCTACCTTTTTATATTGTTTGTCGCCTACAGTAACGTTTGTTACATTCTGCATTTTCAGATTGTTTCCACCTTTAGTAGTAATGACTTTTACGTTTTTCAGTGTAGCACCATCTGCACGGTTCAGTATTACGCCGTCTTTAGCATCCGACATGGTTACGTTTTCGATGTGGATATTCTTGATAGGCATTTCCGGCAAACCGTTGAACAAGATAGCACGTCCTACGTTCTTTGCTGTAACGTTTTTGATGAAAATGTCGCGGAAAGCAGGAGTTTCTTCTGTTACGGCAGGAATCTTTTGTTCTGTCGGGTTGTTGTAACCGTCGCCTTCACCCGGAGCATTTCCGCCATAGAACAAGTCGAAAATCAATCCTTCGTTCGGGATGTTGATCATGTTGATGTTGTTGATATGGATATTTTCTACTACACCACCACGTCCGCGGGTACTCTTGAAACGCAAGCCGACATCAGTTCCCAGGAATGTACAGTTGTCTACGTAGATGTTCTTTACACCACCTGACATTTCGCTACCTACAACGAAACCTCCATGTCCGTGCAGAACTACGTTGTTGCGGATGATGACATTCTGACAAGGTTCACCACGACGGCGACCGTCTTCGTCCTTACCCGACTTGATACAGATACCATCGTCGCCGGCATCGAAGCTGCTGTTCTGAATCAGTGCACGGTTGCAAGACTCCAGGTCGAGTGCATCACCATTCTGTGAATACCAGGGGTTAGATACGCTGATATTGTTGATGGTAATGTCTTCGCAAGAAAGCGGATGCAGACACCAGCTTGGAGAGTTCTTGAAGGTTACGCCTTCCAGCAACACCTTTTTACACTTGATAAAGCTCAGCAGAACCGGACGCAGCCAGTCGCGTATGCTGTTCCATTCTTCATCGGTATTGATTCCTTCGGGTACATTGAAGTTCTTGCATGCCATAGCTCCTTTGATAGAGCCTTCGCTCGGATACCAGATACGTCCTGATTCATCGAGTACACCACCCGAAGCCACCAGCTTTTTCCATTGGTTGGCAGTCATTTTGTCTTTCTTTACCGGACGCCATGTATCACCGTTTCCGTCCATCACACCTTTTCCGGTGATGGCAACGTTTTCAGCGTTGAGAGCTGATATAGGTGACTGGCAGCGGCGTGTTTCCAGTCCTTCGAATGAAGTTTTGACGATAGGATACTGTGTGTGGTCGGCTGTAAACAGAACCAGTGCGTTTTCTTCCAGATATAAATTGATGTTGCTTTGCAGTACGATAGGACCGGTAAGCCACAGTCCCGCAGGTACGATAACCTTACCGCCACCCTTTTCGGCTACAGCCTTGATAGCTTTGTCGAAAGCTTCTGTATTGAGCGTAATACCGTCGGCTACAGCACCGAATTCTGTAATAGAACGCGAATAATCGGGGAATACCGGCAGCTGAACCTTATTCATCTGAAATGGCAGTTCACTGTAGATGTTATCGGCTTCTGTTGCATTTTTTGCCGTTACACTGTTTGTGTAGCCCAGTGCAAAAGCTGCGATGCATACTGATAAAGCCCATTGTCTTAAGTTGCTAAATGTAATCATGAGCGCTAATATTTATGTTTATCTTGTTCTTCTTTTACTCTATTAAATAAAGGTGAGGTTTTCTTGAATGTACTTATTATCCTTAGCGCCCGGCAACGTTCTTTCACAGAAGGTTGACAGGCAGGATAATAAAGACCTTTTTTTAACCTAATTTCTAACCTTAATAAATATTATGAAAAACCTCTTGTTGATGTTTACAAAATTAGCAGGTTCGCATGAAAACGATGTGAACATTTTGATTCAATAGGTGAAAAAAATGTGCAATCTTGTGTTTTTATATATGAAAAATTGACAAAAGATGCATTCTTTGGTATGCAGGGGGGAATATTGTTCATTTTTCATAGATTCATGCCTGAAAATGTCAGGATTAACAGAATTGTTTGTATCTTTGCCCCAAATTTATAATAAAAAAAGTATGAGTTATAATTTACTGAAAGGAAAAAGAGGTATTGTTTTTGGTGCTCTGAATGAACAGTCTATTGCATGGAAAGTTGCAGAAAAAGCTGTTGAAGAAGGAGCAGTGATCACTTTGTCCAATACTCCTGTTGCTGTCCGTATGGGAGAAGTTTCTGCATTGGCAGAAAAGCTGAATTGCGAAGTGATTCCGGCAGACGCTACAAGCGTAGAAGATTTGGAAAACGTTTTCAAGCGTTCAATGGAGGTATTGGGAGGTAAAATCGACTTTGTACTGCACTCTATAGGTATGTCACCTAACGTACGTAAGAAACGTACTTACGATGACCTTGACTATGATATGTTGAACAAAACGCTGGATATTTCAGCCGTTTCATTCCATAAGATGATTCAGTCGGCTAAAAAATTGAATGCTATCAACGAATACGGTTCTATCGTTGCACTGAGCTATGTAGCTGCACAGCGTACATTCTACGGTTACAACGATATGGCAGATGCGAAAGCTTTGCTTGAATCTATCGCACGTAGCTTCGGTTACATTTACGGACGCGAACATCACGTACGTATCAATACCATTTCACAGTCGCCTACCATGACTACTGCCGGATCGGGAGTAAAAGGTATGGATAAACTGTTCGACTTCGCCAACCGCATGTCGCCTCTGGGCAATGCTTCGGCTGACGAATGTGCTGACTACTGTATCGTAATGTTCTCTGACCTTACTCGTAAAGTCACTATGCAGAACCTGTTCCACGATGGAGGTTTCTCTAGCGTAGGTATGAGTCTTCGTGCTATGGCTACTTACGAAAAGGGTCTGGATGAATACAAAGACGAAAACGGAAATATTATCTACGGATAATATCTGACGGATAAACTGTTTACATGAGAAAATTTATATTCATATTACTAAGCATCGTCGTACTTGTTTCCTGTCATACAGGAGAGCAAGACGGCGATGTTTTGCTTAATAAGAATATAAAGGTTTTCCGTTACGACCGTCTGCAATTTGAGGCCACGGCAATGAACAGCTTCTCGGCATTGCAGAAAATGAGCCTCGACTGTCCGCGTGCTACCAAGATTCTGATAGAAGATGTACTCATGCTGGGTACAGTAGACGAGCCGGCTATCAACGAACGCTTGTGTGAGTATTACTCGGACACTATTTTGCTCCGGCTGATGCAGGATGCAACCGAGAAGTTCAAAGATATGACTTCCCTTGAAAAGGGATTTACCGAAGGTTTTCACCGTTTGCGGGAAGAGATACCTTCATTTCCCATACCGGCAGTCTATTCGCAAATCTCAGCACTCAACCAGTCGGTAGTGGTGGGCGACAGCTTGCTGGGCTTCAGCATTGACAAGTACATGGGCGAAGACTATCCGCTTTATCGCCGGTATTATTACGATTATCAGCGCCGGTCGATGAATCCGGACCGAATACTTCCCGACTGTTTTACCTTCTATCTGCTTAGCTTATATCCGTTTGAATGGCGTCCGGGACACCGTTCGCTATACGATGTCATCATGCACCAGGGAAAAATACACTGGGTAGTGCGTAAGGTACTTAAGATGAAATCGAACGGAGCAATGCTGGGATATAGCAGCGAGGAAGAAGACTGGTGCAAGGAACATGAGAAGGAGATGTGGAAATGGATGAAAGAAAGGGGACATCTCACGAGTACAGACCCGATGCTGATTCGTGCATATACACATTCCGATCCGAGCATGGTACTCAACGGTGAGAAGATTCCGCCGGTAATAGGCTTATGGCTGGGAATGCAGCTTGTAGAAAAATACATGAAGCAACACTCTGACGTGAGTATTGCCACACTGCTGGAACGTACTGATTTCGGCAATCTGACTTTAGACTGAGCTACAAAAATATAGATTATAGACAATCATGGATACAGCATTATACTTGCTGCCGGTGACTCTTGGTGATACTCCGGTAGAAAAAGTCCTTCCTTCGTACAATAGAGAAATCATTCTGCAGATTCGTCATTTTATCGTAGAGGATGTGCGCTCGGCACGCCGCTTCCTGAAAAAAGTGGATCGGGATATCAATATCGACGAACTGACGTTTTATCCGTTGAACAAACATACGTCGCCCGAAGCTATCTCGGGTTATCTGAAACCGTTGCAGGAAGGAAATTCTATGGGAGTAATCTCGGAAGCTGGTTGTCCGGCCGTTGCCGATCCGGGAGCAGACGTTGTAGCTATCGCACAGCGCAAGAATCTGAAGGTGGTTCCTTTGGTGGGACCGTCGTCTATTATCCTGTCGGTCATGGGCTCGGGCTTCAACGGACAAAGTTTCGCTTTCCACGGTTATCTGCCTATCGAACCGGGAGAACGTCAGAAAAGATTGAAGGAACTGGAACAGCGGGTATACAGTGAGCATCAGACACAGCTTTTCATCGAAACACCTTACCGTAACAACAAGATGCTGGAGGATATCTTGAAAGCCTGCCGTCCGCAAACCAAACTTTGTGTGGCTGCCAATATTACCTGTGAGGGGGAATATATCAAAACCAAGACTGTTCAGGAATGGAAAGGTCATTTGCCCGACCTTTCAAAGATACCGTGCATATTTTTGATTTATAAATAAAAATACTATTCGGAAGCACCGAATGCCTTCCACATTTCTGCTGCCATCTGAAGCGTATCCAGTTCCGAGAGCAGGGAAGGACTGTATCTGCGTGCAGCGGTTTCGCTTATTTCATCGAAAGAAAAGAATCTGCCTCCGGTTATTTTCTGCAGGTCTGTTTCGTTCTGGAGAGGGAGAATGTACAACGATACGCGTTGCTGGTTGTCGGCATCGCATGATGTAGTTGTATATTTCAATATAAGCCTTGGGGTAGTATTTTTCGAAGCACATATCTTTTTGGCAATGCGTGCGGCGTATTCGCTGCTCTTTTCGATTGGTCCCTCAAAAGGACTTTCTACAGCAATATCCCACATGGGAGCGTTTTCGTATTTTTCATCCGGACATCCGGTACGTTGTTTCAGGTAGATTTTTCCGTCGTGTACTACTGCAATGCGCACCAGACTATAACGGAAGTTTTCCTGAAGTGCGAGATGAATTCCTACTACATTGATGACCAGGCACAGCACATAGATAATAACCGGTATGCCGTACATCAGGAAGAAAGAACCGTCTTCCGAAAACAGATGTTCGATATGGTCTACAAAAAGCAGGATAGTAAGATGCAGTGATGAAAGTATTACAATGGTTTTTGCTTCCAGAACAAAAGAGAAACAGTTTCTCAGATGCAGCCGTTCTTGCAGTTCCTTGTAGATTTCGGGAGCTGTGATATGGATAAATGCCACAATGAGCAGCAACAGCTCCAGTATGGGAGTAATGCTTCCGTATGGAATAAATTTGTAGCCTGTAAACAGGCGAAGTACGAAGCAGGAACCTATGCCTATACTACCTAGCAGAAGGAAAAAATTCAGATCCTTCAGGCGTACAATGCCGTATAACAGCAGACCGAGGCAGACTATAAAACCTATTCCCAGCACTATTGTATTTTGAAAAAAATGCAAACATATCAGTGTTGCTATGATAGGCAACAGTCCGAGCGATACTATCTTGTTTCTGTATTTTAATATAAGTTTCATCATCTGCCGTGGTCTTTTTTATAGGTGTAACAAGGTTCTTTTCCGAATTGTTCACTTATAGCGGATGTGTTTTTCGGCATGATAGGAAGAACGTACCAGCGGACCGCTTTCTACTGTGGCAAATCCTTTCTTTTCTCCGGTTTCCTTGTAGCGGGCAAATTGTTCGGGTGTGACATACTCGTGAACGGGATAATGTTTCCGGCTCGGCTGGAGATATTGTCCGATGGTGAGAATGCGGCAGCCGTTTGCCAGCAGGTCGTCCATCGTCTGTTCTACTTCTTCAGGAGTTTCTCCCAGTCCTACCATGATGCCCGACTTGGCCGTTATTCCACTCTCGGCTATCTGGCGGATAACCTCCAGACTTCGGTCGTAGGTTGCCACACTTCTTACCAACGGGCTGATGCGGCGTACGGTTTCCATGTTGTGTGAAATAATATCAGGACGGGCGTCGGTTACCATGCGGATCAGTTCTTCCCTGCCTTGAAAGTCGGGGATGAGTGTTTCCAGTGTTGTATTCGGATTGACTTCTTTTATCGCTTTGATTGTGGCAGCCCAGTGAGCAGCTCCCAGATCAGGCAGGTCGTCGCGGTCTACTGAGGTGACAACGGCATGATCCAGTTTCATCAGACGGACCGATTCGGCTACCCGTTCAGGCTCCTGAGCGTCGAGCGGAAGCGGTTTCCCGCTGAGGGTGTTACAGAATTTGCATGAGCGGGTACAGATAGTACCACCTATCATGAAAGTAGCCGTTCCTTTTCCCCAGCACTCGCCCAGATTCGGACAACGGCCGCTGCTGCATATCGTATGCAGTTTATGCGTATCGACAATGCGTTTTGTATCGGTATAGCGTGCATTGGTTCCGATAGTTATTTTCAGCCATTCAGGCTTTTTTACGTGTTCCATAGTATATTGGTCTAATAATGAGAAATGAGGAATTAAAAACCGCCGCCTTGTATCGGCAGTAGAATTTTTAATTCCTCATGACTCTCAATGTATGATTATTAGTTTATTTCAGCTTTTCGATAAAGAAGTTGGCTACACGGTTCATCAGATGATTGCGTGTGTTGCCACCGAAGATGCTGTGATTGCGGTTGGTATATACCTGCATGTCGAACTGTATGCCTGCCTGTACCAGTGCTTCACTGTATTCGGCGCAGTTCTGGTAGTGCACGTTGTCATCGGCTGTTCCGTGTATCAGAAGCAGGTCGCCATGCAGTTTCGGAGCACGGAGGATAGCCGAACCGGCATTGTAACCATCGCCGTTTTCCTTCGGTGTACGCATGAAACGTTCAGTATATACTGTATCGTAGAAGCGCCAGTCGCTTGGAGCTGCAATCGCCACACCAGCCTTGAATACAGGTGTGCCTTCACTCATCGACATCAGTGTATTGTAACCTCCGAAGCTCCATCCCCAGATACCGATGCGGTTTCCGTCGATGTAAGGCAGTGAGGACAGATATTTGGCAGCTTCTACCTGGTCGTGCGATTCTTTTACTCCCAGGAAGCAGTATGTACATTTTTCAAAGTCCACACCGCGTCCGCCTGTACCACGTCCGTCGACACATACCATGACAAAACCTTTGTCGCACATGTAAGCTTCGAACATGCCTCCATCACTGAAGCTTCCGATGCCCCATCTGTCGAGTACCTGCTGCGAACCCGGTCCGCTGTACTGGTGCATGATGACCGGATATTTCTTGCTTGGATCGAAGTTGGCAGGTTTCATCATCCAGCCGTTCAGCTCTACACCTTCGGTTGTACGGAAACTGAAAAACTCTTTTTTCGGCATGTTCAGTGTAGCAACTTCCGATTTCAGTTTCGAGTTGTCCAATAGTGTAGTCAGTTCCTTACCCTTGTTATTGTTTATCGTTATCAGTGTAGGAGTGTCGATATTAGAGAAATTATTGATATAATACGACAGGTTGGTACTAAATATTGCCGAGTTGGTTCCGGTGCGGGTAGAAAGTTTGATAGTCTTTCCTTTGGCATCGGTCTTGTAGACAGCCGTACGCAACGGACTTTCCTCGTTGCTGGTATAGTAGAACGTATTGGTTGGCTTATCCCATCCCAGAAAATCCTTCACTTCGAATTTACCTTTGGTAACTTGTTTGATCAGGTTTCCTCCGATAGTATATAAGTATAAGTGATTGTATCCGTCGCGTTCACTCATCATTACGATATTTTCCGGATAGAAAACAATGTCAGAATAAGCCTGTTCCTTGATGTACTGTTCGGCTTCGTCGCGTATAGTAAGCTTGCACAGTGCGCTTCTCGGATTGGCCATATAGATGTCGAACCGGTTTTGGTGGCGGTTCAGTGTCATGATGGCAAGTTTTTCAGGATCGGAAGTAAACTTGATACGTGGAATGTATCCGTCTTCGTCGAGCGGCAAATCCATTTTACGTGTAACGTGGCTCTTGATATCGTATGTGTGTACACTGACTTTCGAATTCATTTCGCCGGCTTTCGGGTATTTGTATTCGTAAGCTCCCGGATAAGTGGCATACTGGCTCTTTTCGGGGGCCATACCTTTGTACCACGGGAAGCTGAACATGGGAACCTGACTCTCGTCGAAACGGATATAGGCAATCATTTTGCTGTCGGCACTGAAGTCGAAAGCGCGGTTGAAAGAGAACTCTTCTTCATATACCCAGTCGGGGATACCGTTCAGCACCTTATTGTATTCACCGTCCTTTGTAACCTGCGATTCGCTGTTGCCGAAAAGCAGCTTCACAAGGAAAATATTGTTGTTGCGTACAAAAGCAACCTGGAAGCCGTCGGGTGAAAACAGTGGAACTTGCTGAGGACCGTTTTTAGAAAGCGGTTCCATCTTGTTGTTTTTCACGTTGTATATGTAATACTCGGCAGTGAACGAATGACGGTAGATGGGTTTTGTGTCTGTCTGAATCAGAATCAGTTTTTCGTCGGGCGACATGATATAATCGTCGAACGACTTTACGGGGCAATCTCTTGCCGTAGTAACATCGAATATCGCTTCTACTTCCTTGCCCGTTTTGAACGAGTATTTCACGATACGTTTTTTGTCAGAACTCATCTGCGTGTAATGTTCTCCGTCCAGCATTGGTTTGATGCCGTAGATGCTTTGTGCACGGTAGGTTCCTTGTGCCACATCTTGCAGGCTGACCTTACGCTGTGCCTGTGCTCCGATAACGAAAGCCAGCAGGCAGAATAATGCAATCAGTTTTTTCATTGTGTAGATATGCTTGTTTTTATTATTATTCATACTTACCTGAAGCAAAGGTATAAAAAAATGCAATCCCCCTTTCGTGCGTTACATCGAAAAATGCCGATTGCAGATGTTTTCTCGTTTACTTCACACTTTTTAATAGCTTTGCCGAGGTTTTCGGTAAGGTTTAGGAAGGTAGTATATCATACGTCAGGAAAATACAGCAAGTTTTTATATGAAGTTTTAAAAAAACGTCGGGTAGTTTTCCATACATTATCTTGATATTTTGCCGGACTTGTCCGGAAGAAAGCTTTCGTGATGCAATGGGAAAATTCGTTTTTCAGGATTTTTTTTAGTTATAAACTTTCTTATATCTTTGCCGTATCTAAAACGATATGAATTTGTATGGGGAAAAGTTTATTTCTAACGGTGATATATGTTGTGTGCAGCCTGTGTTACATGGCAGCGCAAGGACTTGTCAATGTGAAGCACTATTCGGTGAAGGACGGTATGTCACAGAATACGGTGCAGGGAGTCTTGCAGGACAATGAGGGTTACATCTGGATGGCTACCTGGAACGGACTGGAAAAGTTTGATGGTTATTCCTTTAAAAACTATAAGACATATCCTACAGACAAGGTCAAGCTTCAGTATAACCGTCTGGTGAATCTGCAACTCGGAGGTAATCAGATGCTGGTGTGCCAGAGTTACGACAGAAGGGTGTATCTGTTCGATATACGCCGGGAGTGTTTTGAAGATGTATTTGCTTATCATCCGGAGGTAAAGTTGTGTACGGCTGCCTCGAAAATTATCACCCTTCCAAACGGAATGGTCTGGATTGTAGGTACGAATGGTGATTTGTGGCGTATCGATTGTTTCAGGTATAAAGACAAGGGAGGGCTGGTATACTTGCCTGCCCATTCGGATGCGGAACGCAGACGATACGTGTTCACAGTTTCGCTTGATATGCAGGGCAATGAGTGGGTGCTGACAGACAAAGGATATTTTGTATATGGCAATAACGCACTGAAAGGAAATGATGCTTATCGATATACCGCTAGTGTCGGCAAGCGATTTTTCGTGGCAGATAGTAGAAACAAGCTGATGGAATACCTTCCGGAAAAGGGACTGTCTGACGTACGTCTATCTCGTCCGGCAGAAAATATCCGGCAGATTTTTCCTCTTTCCGACGGATTGCTGGGTATATTGATGAAGAGAAGCTTTGCAGTTTATAATCCGGCAGACGGAAAGTCGGTTTCATTGTTACTCGACGAAACTCAGGAGGATTTTCAGCCGGTTTATATTTTTCAGGATTCGAAAAAGAATATATGGGTACAGAACAAGCTCAAGCATATAGTCAGGTTGGATCCGGAGTGCCGGCAAGCTGAGTTTCTGGACTATCCCCGCCGACAGGCAAGTGAAGATGAAGCCTGTTTTATCCATGAAGATGAGTATGGTCATATATGGGCGTATTCTAATAATGGCTTTTTCTCGTATTACAATCCTAAAAAGCATGTGTTTCAACAGAGCTATATGTTGAACGATGCTACCAAAACGATGTACGAAGGTATTAACCGGGTTTATTACATAGACAATCATAAAAATGTATGGATGGCTCAGGAAGGCGGAATTGACCGTATTGCTTTTCTGAATACAAATTTTGAATATCTCAGCACGTCCAGTGCATTGGTCAGGGGCTTGTACATCGATTCGCGCGGAAGAATCTGGGTGGCATCGAAGGACGGAATGGTGAAGGTGTACGATAAAGATTTCGGATATTGCGGAAACCTGAGTCCTGACGGCAGAATCGTAAAAGACGGTTCGGTGGTGTTTGGAGCTAACATTTATTCTTTCTTTGAAGATAGCCGTGGAAATTTCTGGATAGGAAGCCGCGGTAACGGATTGTTTGTTGGCAAACCTCGTGGAGAAGGGTACGTCTTTAAACACTATCAGATTGAGGAAAACAATCCGGACGGGATAAACTGTAATTCGGTTTATTCTATAGCACAAGACCGTTTCGGGCATATCTGGGTAGGAACATATGAGGGTGGATTGAATCTTGCCGTAGGTGAGCCGGAGAATCTGCACTTTATAAATGTTACCAACAAGCTGAAAAAAAATTATCCCTCCGGGAAATGTATGCGTGTGCGCAGTGTCTGTCCGTTGTCGAATGATGTGATACTTGTGGGTACGACCGACGGATTGATTTCGTTCTCCTCGCAGTTTGACAATCCTGAGGATATTCATTTTTACTTGAATTACTGTGAACCGAACCGTGAGAACAGTTTGAGTGATAACGATGTGATGCATATACTGGAAACTTCCGACGGAGAAGTATACATTACTACCTTCAGTGGAGGAATCAGTCAGGTGGAACTGGGAGGACTGTTGTCCGACAAGATTGACTTTTTCCATTACAATAAGAAAAACGGTCTGCCTTCGGACATTGCCTTTGCCATGGTAGAGGATAACAAACGCAGACTGTGGATTATGTTCGAGAATATTATCTGTAAGTTCTCTCCGGAAAAGCCTGATTTCGAAGTGTATGACCACTTTAATGTCAACTCCAATTTAATTCTTTCCGAAGTACCTCCGGTGGTAGACCGTTCGGGTAACATGTATGTAGGCTGCAATGAAGGAGCGTTACGCATCGATCTGGAACAGTTGAAAAAGACTGCTTATGCACCGAATATAGCCTTTACAAGTTTCAACATTCAGAAACGAGGAGGAATCTCAGTCAGAAACTCACTGGTAAACGATACGTTGACACTGGAACCCGATGAACGTAACATTACGGTTTCGTTTGCTGCACTCGATTTTACCAAGCCTGCTTATCTGGAATATGCTTATCGGATAAAGAATTTGAGTGATGAATGGACATATATCGGAAAGAACCGTTCGGTAAGCCTTGTAAATCTGTCGGCTGGAGATTTTGATCTGGAAGTGAAATCGAACAACAGCGACGGAGTGTGGTCGGATAATATCAAGGTATTGCATATTCATGTGAAACCTACTTTCTGGGAAACTGGTTGGGCATGGGTCTTGTACGTTATCTTGTTTCTGCTGGCTCTGGCCCTGGTTTCGGGTATTGTAGTGTATATATGGGGGTTGCGTAAAAAAATCGGTTTCGAGAAACAGCTTACAAATATGAAACTCCGTTTCTTTACTGATATATCGCACGAACTCCGTACTCCGCTTACGCTTATCGAAGGTCCGATTGAAGAAGTACTTGAACAGGAAAAGCTTTCACCCGAAGGACTGGAGAACATGCAGGTGGCCAAGCGTAATACAGAACGTATGCTTCAGCTCATCAATCAGCTGCTCGACTTCCGTAAGATCCAGAACAATAAGATGAAGCTTTATATAGAGCTGGTCGACATCGTATCTTTGGCCCACAAGGCATACTCCGATTTCGTAGGCATGGCACATCAGTCGGAGATAGATTTCCGTTTTGTCGCACCTCAGGAAGAAATCAAGATTTATACAGATGTAGATAAGGTAGAGAAGGTGGTGTTCAATCTGCTTTCGAATGCTTTCAAATATACTCCCAAGGGAAAATCTATTTCGCTTATCGTCGAGATGCAGGCGGATAATGTACTGATCCGGGTAAAAGATGAGGGAAAAGGCATCGATATCGGAAAGCTGAGCAAGCTGTTCGACCGTTTTGAAACACTTGGAAGCGAACGCTCGGCGGTTTCTACAGGAATAGGACTTTCGCTGGTACACAATCTGGTAGAGATGATGCACGGCAAGATTGAAGTTGATACGGCGTTGGGACAAGGAAGTACTTTTACTGTTTCATTGCCTTTGAGGGCTGAGGCTTATCGCAATGACCAGAATGTAGAGTTTATATTGGATGACGGCAGCCGGGATGTTTCTTCCGAAGTTCAGATGCCCGAAGAACTGGAAGATCAGAAGGATATAACGATATTGGTTGTAGAAGATAATGATGAGCTGCGTCACTTCATTGTTCATATCCTTCAGAAAGAATATCGTGTACTGGAGGCTCCGAACGGACGAATCGGACTGGAAAAAGTTCTGGCAGAAATGCCCGATGTAGTGGTTAGTGATGTCATGATGCCTGAAATGGATGGTATTGAACTGCTGAATGCTGTCAAGACAAATCATAATGTCTGCCATATTCCGGTTATTATCTTGTCGGCAAAGGCTTCGCTGGACGATCGTATAAAGGGACTGGAGTATGGTGCCGACGGATATATTACGAAGCCGTTCAGTTCTGCTTATTTACGTGCACGTCTGAAATCGGTATTGTTGCAGCGCACTCACCTGAAAGATTTCCTGCTGGCAGGACGTAGTCTGGACGAGGTGACCGTAACGGCAACTGAAGAAAAGCAGGAACACCGGCTGGAGGATCTGTCGCCTTCACTTCCGCAAATCACTCATTTTGATGAAGAGTTTATCAAGAATATCATACAGAGTGTAGAAGATAACCTGAATAATCCGGACTTTAAGATAGAGGATCTTGCCGACTCGATGGGAATGGGACGTTCGATGTTCTATCGGAAGATAAAATCGATTCTGAGTGTTTCACCGATTGACTTTGTGAAAGATATGCGTGTGAAACGTTCGGTGCAGCTACTGGAGTCGGGAGAATATACGGTATCGGAAGTTGCCTATATGTGTGGATTTTCTTCTCCCCAGTATTTCAGTCGTGTATTCAAGGCTGCAATGGGATGTACGCCTACGGAATATAAGGAAAATCATTCCACGAAATAATTACATTTCGTGGAATGGTTCTCCGTTTACAGTTACATTATCGAAACGGATATTTTCAGCTCCTGTTACTTTGTTGATTTCCGGCTTTTCTACTCCTTCGAATGAGCAGTCTTTCAGGTAGATGTTGCGTATCTGAGATTTATCGTCAAATCCGTCAAGATGAAGCACATACTGGCTTTTCTTGCTGGTAATATTTTCCAGGTGGATATTCTCGAAGAGAGGCAGATACGGACCTTCGTCTACATGCCAGTATTTTTGCTCTATACCCAGAATAGATTGTTTACATTCGCCTACGGTGATATTCCGTACAAAGACGTTTGCTACGTTTCCACCACGCATAGGGTTGGACTTGATACGGATAATACGGTCCAGTTCGGGGCTGTCCATCTGGCAGTTCTCTACCCATACATTATGGCATCCTCCGGTTATTTCGCTTCCTATGGCTACTCCTGCATGTCCGTCCTTCATGCGACATTCACGTACGATGATGTTTTTGCAGGGAATGTTCCAGTAGCGACCGTCTTCATCGCGTCCCGATTTTATGGCTATGCAGTCGTCGCCCGTGTCAAAGTCGCAGTCTTCTATCAGCACGTTTTCGCACGATTCCGGATCGCATCCGTCATTGTTCGGACCGTGGCTTTGCATTTTCACACCTTTTATGGTTACGTTTTCCGACAGCAGCGGATGGATAAGCCAGAACGGAGAACGGTTGATGGTGAATCCTTCCAGCAGAATGTTCTTGCATTTATATAAATTGATGAACTGCGGGCGGATGCCGTTCGCTTTTTCAAAGAAGCGTTCTTTTACGGGGATAGAATCTTCTTTCATCTGGTATAGCAAGGTCTTTTCGTTGACCGTTTCTCCGTTTTCTGCCTTAATGCCACGGATGCGCTGTTCTGCAAACCAGTTGTCTGTACTTGCCTGTCCGTCTAGCTTCCCCTTTCCGGTAATGGCAATATTGTTTTCTCCGTATGCATAAATCAGCGGAGATATGTTATGGCAGTCGATGCCTTCTATACGTGTAAGTACGGTTTCGAACAGATTGTAGTCGGTTGTAAATTTCAGAATGGTACTGTCCGACAGGTGAAGGTTGACGTTCGATTTCAGGCGGATAGGAGCTGTGAGAAACTCGCCGTCGGGAACGAGTACGGTTCCTCCTCCTTGTGAAGAGCAGGCTTCGATGGCCCGATTAATCGCATCGGTGTATAGTGAATCTTTTCCGTTGTAATAATCGGTTATCACATACGTCTTGTCGGGAAAAGTTGGAGGAGAAATCTGGTTGTACACCTTTTCCATCTCCTTCCATGAACACGGTTCTGATGTCTGGCAGGATATACATGCAGCGGCTGTCAGCAGTAAACCGCTTAAAATTGAAGTTTTCAGGATACGCATAAGATACAATTTTGAGTGTTGTTCACAAAAATAGCCCGTATACCCAAAAGCCTTGTATAGTATTTATGCAATTCGTTGTACAATTTCTCTGCAAGGTATATTTATGTACGATTGACTAATGTTTGTACATCATAAATCAATTTGTGCAACTCCGTATACTCGCCTTTCCCTAAATTTGCTTCCGAAACAAGTTCTAAATTACTTAACATTTAATATTATGAAACCTGTTGGCGGAATTAATTTAGTGCATACTTAATTCTGCCAATGGGCTTGTCG
>ERZ772851.54-NODE-54-length-139628-cov-10.924634_pt1 | contig 139628 bp, 129 predicted proteins | sample MGYA00512137_ERZ772851 | MGnify/ENA primary metagenome ERZ772851 (study PRJEB29015, sample SAMEA2737663) | human gut metagenome | biome: human gut; feature: human-associated habitat; material: faeces | place: China | collected 2012 ... | reverse complement strand
GCCAGAAGGGAAAAGGCGCAAGCAGATGGCGCAGGTGAATCTGGAAATAGTATTATTTGGCTGCCGTCACCGCAGCGGGCTTTGCGCCGCCTTCCTTGATTTCGCCGGCTTTCGTCAGCGCAATCTTGGTGATGACCGGGCCAGTCAGTTCGTAGATGAGCGTACCTGCCAGCACGACGGCGTTAATCGTCGGGCCGTAGGCGGGCAAATCCGTCAGGCACATGCGCGCCATGCCGATGGCAACCCCCGCCTGCGGAATCAGCGTCATACCGAGGTAGCGGATGATGTTCTTATCACACTTCTCGATGGCAGCGCCGATGGTTGCGCCGAGCGACTTGCCAATTGCGCGGCTCAAAACATACGCAATGCCCACCACGCCGACCGTCGGCAGCACGGACAAATCAAGGCTTGCGCCGCTCAAGACGAAGAAGAGCAGGAACAGCGGCGGCGTGAAGCGGTCGCACTGCTCAAGGAGCGCGGGCGAATCGTTACTGACGTTAATCATCGTCGCGCCAATCATCATGCAGACCAGCAGGCTGCTCAAATCGAGCATAGTACTCAAGCCAACGGCGAGGAACACGATGAGAATCGTCATCGTCAGCTTATTGCCGCGCGAATGGAAGAAGCGCAGGCAGAAAACCATCACCGTGCCAATGAGAACGCCCATCGCCAGCGAGCCGACAATTTCAATCAGCGGCTTCACCAGCAGCGTCATCACGCTTAACGCCGCGCCGCTGTCAAGCGTGCGGGCGATTGCCATCATGATGGCGTAGAGCATCAGCCCCAGCGCATCGTCCATGGCGACAACGGGCAGCAGCATCCGCGTCACCGGGCCGTTCGCCTTGTACTGGCGGACGACCATCAGCGTCGCCGCCGGAGCGGTCGCCGCGGCAATCGCCCCCAGCGCCAGACACATCGGCAGCGGCTGACCCAGCGCCAGCAGCGTCAGGAACACCAGCAGTGATGCCACGCAGCCCTCAAACGCCGTGATGACCATCGGCTTCGCGCCGATTTCCTTGATGTAGGAGAACTTGAACTCACTGCCGATGGAATAAGCAATGAAACCCAGCGCGACATCGGAGATAATCGACAGCTTGCTGTTCATTTCCGGCGTCAGAACCTTCAGCACATACGGCCCGACCAGCAGACCCGCAATCAGGTACGCCGTCACGTTCGGCAGATGAATCAGCTTAATCAGGCGCGTCATGGCCATGCCAACCGCCATTGCAATGGCAAGCGCAAACAGGATATTCATTTGTTCTTGTTGACCCCTTCCACAAACGTCGTGGGCAGGGCGAAGCAAATACCCGTGTCGGGCTTGTCCAGTCCACCGGTTACTTTGTTGATGATTTCAATCATCTGCGGAATCTGTTCGGATTTCAGCAGCGTGAAAATCGTCTTGGAGCGTTTCCGTTCCGGATTGCACAGGTGGCGCAGCACCCCCAGCACCGGCAGATCGTCGATGTTATGGTCGCCATCCAGCACGCGCATCATGCCCGTCGATTCCAAAATGGTCGCGCCGCCGATGTTCTGCTTGAGCATTTCTTCCAGCAGCGGCTCCAGAAATTCTTCCCGATTCAGCACGAGAACAAACATCTGCATTGTGGTTTCCCTCCCTCATTCTTTGCAGCACCAAATGCCATGAAACATCCTATATTGTAGCACTTTCGTCCTGTTTGTCAATCGAATTTGCCCCCAAATCCCCACGTTTTCTCATGAAATTCTCATCATTTCTTCTCATCTTTCACAAGCATTTCGGAGGAATCTGTGTTATCATATAGGTGTCAGGGAAAAAAGCCCGCTCAGCGGGAAAGGAGATTGATTTTATGGCAAGCTACACGATTGAAGATATTGAACTGATTCGGCGCAAGAGCGGCATCAGCTATCAGGAGGCGGTTTCGCTGCTGGATTACCACAACGGCAATGTTGCCCGCGCACTGGTCGATTTGGAGCGCAACGGCCGCTTAAAGCCCGATTTCGCCGCGCAGGATGCGCCGAAGTCCGCCGAAAAGAAAGCGTCCACCGCTGCTGCCAGCAAGAGCAAGGGCGGCTTCATGCACTTCATCAACAAGCTTTACCGTGCCCGCGTGAAGGTGGCGCGGCAGTCGATTCCGATTCTCAACATTTCGCTGCTGTTCACCCTCGTCGCGGCGCTCATCAGCCCGTATTTGCTGATTCTCAGCGCGATTCTGATTCTACTGCTGGGCTATCGTGTGTCGTTTGACAAGGACGACGCGGATTTCGCGGGTGAAAACATGGATCGCATGGTCAAGAACGCCGCGAGCAACGTCCGCAGCACGGTGGATGAGTTCGCGCGCGGCTTTCAGGCGGGCATGAACGGTCAGAGCGAATCCTCCGAGAAGAAGGCGGAGGTGGATTCTGCGGACAACCGCAGTTACTACGCTGCAAGCGCGGCAAAGCCGGAATACCACTCCTGCCCTACCATCAACGTGCCGGTGCAAGTGCCAAGCCAAGACGGCAACGTGACCGTGGAGGACGACACGGACGGCTTCAACTCCGCAACGATTAAGTAAGGAAGGTGCATCCATATGCTGCCGCTGATGCTGGGCTTGCTGCTGTTTGCCAATGTGCTTGTTTTCGCCTCGCTGATGCTCTTCTTCGGGCTGTTCGGCGGCTGCAGGCAGCATTGACTTACCCTTCGCGGGACGCATTCAAGCGTTCCGCTTTTGCCCGTATATGGAGAATGGAGGATAACCATGAGCCGCATTTTGATTGTGGAGGATGAAAAGAAGATCGCTCGCTTTCTGGAACTCGAACTGACGCACGAGGGATACGAAGTGCAGACGGCAGGCGACGGGCGCAGCGGGCTGGAACAGGCGCAAAGCTGGCAGCCGGATCTGCTGATTCTTGACCTGATGCTGCCGGAATTGTCCGGCATCGAGGTCTGCCGCCGCCTACGCCACGACAGCGACGTGCCGATTATTATGCTGACCGCGAAAGACGACGTATCCGACAAGGTGATGGGGCTGGACATGGGTGCAGACGACTACATGACGAAGCCGTTCGCCATCGAGGAGCTGCTGGCGCGCATTCGCGTCGGGCTGAAGAAGCGCCGGAGTTCAACCGCTGAAACGCCTGTGCCCGCGTCCAACGTGCTGCGGGCGGGCGGTCTGGTGTTAGAGCCGTCCAGTTACACAGTGACGATGAACAATCAGCCCATTAACTTGACAAAAAAGGAATTTGATCTGCTGAAATACCTCATGTCCCACAAGGGAGAAGCCGTGACGCGGGACGCGCTGCTGACTGACGTGTGGGGCTACGATTATGCGGGCGACACGAACGTGGTGGACGTGTACATCCGCTATCTGCGCCACAAAATTGACGAGCCGTTCGGCGTCAAGACGCTGCACACCATCCGCGCCGTCGGCTACATGTTCCGCGTCGATGACTGACCGTCCGAAGGCACGGCGCATCCGCCGCAAGAAGGATGTTTCCCCTGCCGCGCCCAAGCCGCACGGGCTGCCTTCCACCCTTTCCCGCATTCGTTTGTCCCTCTCCTTCCGCATCGCCGCCCACTTTTCCTTCCAGCTGGTGCGGACGTTTCTCCCCGCGCTGCTCATCCTGACGCTGGCGTTCGCGGGCGGCACGCTGTACCTCGCTGAACGCGACATTTCGCGGCTGCAATGCGCGCCGCTGTCCGCCGATGACACCATTGCCCTCTCCGTGCTGGATGACGCGGAGGTGACGCTGTTGCCCGAAGCGCGCACGGACGGCATCATCGTGGGACAAAGCGCCTACCGCCTGCTTGACCCGGAGGCGATTTTCACTGAAGGGCGCTACATCGTGCAGGCGCAGCACATTTCGGGGCAGTCGCTGCTGATTTCGCTCAGCCTCTCCCGCCCGCTTGCGCTGTACTGCGGATCTGCCGCGGCGCTGGTCATCACCGACCTTTTCCGCATGTTCTACTTCGTCTGGCATCGGAAGCGGCTGCAAAAGAGCGTCCTCGCGCCGATTCGCGATATCACCGACATGGCAGCGACGCTCTCCGCGAACAACCTCTCCAACCGCATCAACATCGCCGGGACAAAAAATGAGCTGAAAGACCTCGCGACGGTCATCAACTCCATGCTCGACCGCATCGAAACATCCTACAACAGCCAGAAGCAGTTCGTTTCCGACGCTTCGCACGAGCTTCGGACGCCGATTGCCGTCATTCAGGGGTATGCCAGCATGTTGTCCCGCTGGGGCAAGAGCGACCCGGATGTGCTGAACGAGGGCATCAACGCCATCGCGCAGGAGACGGAAAGCATGAAGGAGCTTGTCGAAAGTCTGCTGTTCCTCGCGCGCCACGACAAGAAAACGCTGATGATGGAGATGGTGCGGTTTGACGCATACGACGTTGCCGCGGAGGTGCAGCGCGAAGCCGCAATGGTCACACCGGAGGACACGTTCGCACTTGACCCCGCTGACCATGTGCTGATTGAGGCTGACCGCGGGATGCTGAAGCAGGTCATGCGTATCCTGTGCGACAACGCGGTAAAGTACTCCCCCAAGGGCAGCACCATTACCCTCGGCGTACAGAAAACCGAGAGCGGCTGCACGCTGTCCATGAGCGACCACGGGCCGGGTATCCCCAAGGAAGAGCTTTCGAGAATATTCGAACGCTTCTACCGCTGTGACAGCGCACGCAAGACTGAAAGCAGCGGTCACGGGCTTGGGCTGTCCATTGCGCGCATCATCGTGATGGGGCACAGCGGGCAGCTCCGCGTTCGCAGCAAGGTCGGCGCGGGCACGACGTTCTATGTTGATTTGCCGCTGACGCAGGACAAGGTACGACACGGCGGCGAAGTCAATCTGCCGCCAGAGAAGAAGCACCGCTACCGGCTTCGTTCGAAGAAGGATAAAAGCGGCTACGCAGAAGCAAAAGTATCATAATGAAGACCGCACCCGGTTTGACCCGGATGCGGCTTTTTTCGTTAAGCGATTCCCATATAACGCGAGCTGATGGCACAGGCGAATCCGGAAATCGTATTAGTTGTTGCTGTTGGCGCAGTTGCAGCTGCCGCTGCACGAGCCGGAGCATCCGCGTCCGCAATTGCAGTTGGAACGCACCGTGCTGCTGACGTTGCCCGTCGCGACCGTGCCGCTGTTGCAGACGGATTGCGGCGGGAAGAGCGGCAGGGCGAAGAACTCGTCGCAGACGCTTTCCGCGAACTCCTCGGCGGGCGGAATCGGGCAGTAGCCGTAGCTGGGAATCAAGATTTCGGCTTCCGCGAGTACCTTCAAAATCGTCGTGACGCAGATGGTCATCTTGAACTGGTTGTTGCCCAGATACGTCCCGCTGACGCAAATCGCGCTGACCATGCTTTCCAGCGTGTACGGCACAATGGACTCGTCAGGAATGCTCAGCAGCACATCGCGGTTGACGCTGATGGTCGCCTTGCCGATGTACTCCACGCAGCGGCTATCCACAAACAGGATGTCAATCGGGATGTCGATCGTTGCGCGCACACGGGCGAAGCAGGGGCGGTCGCACAGGCGATCAACGGTCAGGTTGCGGATGTTGCCCTCGGTCGTGGTGCTGCGGCAGCTCTCGAAGGTAATCGGCGGCACGGGTGCGGACGTCGGCGGGATGGTCTCCTGCGTCTCCTGGCAGCCGCAGGCGTTGCAGGTGCAGGTGTTGTTGACCTGCGCGTAGCTGGTGATGGTGACGGTCTGCTTGGTAAGCTGCTCCTGCGTCATCGCGCTGTCATACACGCGCTTGACCTGCACGCAGACCTTCTCCTGCAAGCCGTCCAGCGCACTGCCGGAAATCGTACCGGGGCAGCAGTTGGGGTTCGCGTTCTTATACGAGTAGAATGACATGGATCGCGCCTCCTTGTCTTTTCCGGCTCCGGTCGCCTTGGTGGAGCCTTCACCAGCAGACTATGAGGCGCGCGGGAAAGTGTGCGGCGCGAAAGAAATCTTGATACGAAAAATGCCATCCAGCACGGATGGCACTTGACTTACTCCATTTTCACCGGCGTGAAGCCCTTCTTTGCGACTGCGTCCATCAGCACATCGTCCGCAACATCCGCGTTCAGCGTGATTTTCGCACACTTCGCCGCGAGCTCAACCTCCGCGTTTTCTACGCCCGGCACTGCCTTGAGCGCCTTCTCCACCGTCATCTTGCAATGATTGCACATCATGCCGTTAATCTGCATCGTCTTTTCCATCATCATTTCCTCCTACTTATGGAATCAATTCCGGCACGTCGTCGGTCATTTCCGCGTCGTCCGAATCGTCCTTGGGCTTTTCCGGCATCGGCGGCAGCTCTTTGAGCGACGAAATGCCGAAATGCGCCAGAAAGTTGTCCGTCGTGCCGTAGAGAATCGGGCGACCCAGTGCTTCCTTGCGCCCGACCTCGGCAATCAGCTCCTTATTCATCAGCGATTGCAGCGAGTAGTCGCACTTCACGCCGCGAATCTGTTCTACCTCGGCGCGCGTGACCGGCTGACGGTACGCCACGACCGCGAGCGTCTCCATGGCCGCCTGCGAAAGTGACTGCTTCTGCACGGGCTGGAGAAGCCGCACCACATCCTGCGAATACAATGCGCGCGTCGCCAGCTGCACCTGATGCCCATAGCGTTTGAGCGAAAAGCCGCGCTGGTTGAAGTCGTACTCATCGCGCAGGTGAATCAGCGCATCCTCTACCTCGCGAATCGGCACATCCAGCGCCTTGGACAAGTCCTCTACGCGCACCGCCTCGCCCGCGACGAAGAGAATCGCCTCGATGCGCCCGGCAAGATTGCCGCCCTCCTCCATGATGTCGTCGGGAAAGCGCAATTGCTCCTCGTTCTGTGTCTCGTTCATTCCGTTTCCTCCGTTGCGCTTTCGCCGTATTCATCAACATCCTTGCCGCGGCCGGGATAGAGGACGATTTCGCCCCAAGTCCCCTCCTGCTCGGCGTGGATTTCGCCCAGCTTGAGCAGCTCCAGCAGCGCCAGAAACAGCGTCACGACCTCTTCCTTCGACGGCGCAGCGCTGAACGTCTCATCAAAACGCAGACAGCCGCGGCTGGACACGCCCTTAAGCAGCGTCAACATGCACTCCTGCACATTATGCTCGTCGCGGTGAATATCGCGCGGCGCGTAGTGGTTCGTCTCCGGGGAATCATCCGTAGCGGGTTTGCGCGCCCAGATGCGCAGGAACGCTTCCGTCAGCCCCCGCAGCGTCAAGCCGACAAGCTCCGTTTCCTGCGGCGGCAGCGGGTATTCCTCCGGCAGCTTCGTGAACAGGTTCGCCGCTGCCTGCTCGAACTGCTTCATGGCGGATGCGGTTTCGCGGAAGCGCTTGTATTCCTCCAAACGGCGGATCAGCGCTTCCTCCGGATCCTCCTCGCCCTCCTCGATGCGCGGCGGACGCGGCAGCATCGCGCGGGATTTGATTTCCAGCAGCGTAGCCGCCATGACCAGAAAATCCGTCGCGTCGTCCATATCAAGGTCGGGCGCATTGCGAACCGAATCAATATACTGGTCGGTAATCTGGCTGACGAAAATATCCTTGATGTCGATTTTTTCCTTGTTGATCAGGAACAGCAGCAAATCCAGCGGGCCGTCAAAATCCTTGAGCTGAAACGTCATTGCCATGTTTTATGCCCTCACGACAGCCCGAAAATCGCCAAGAATCCCTTGAGGAAGAACTCATAGACGGCGAAGATTGCCTTGCTCAAGAACTGATCCAGCGCGCCGGACATGAAGATGAAAATCAGCACAATCTGCGCAATAACGAACGCCTGCCGCTTGAGCTGCAGTTTGCCCTTGAACAGCAAATCGTTGACGAGATGGTAGCCATCCAGCGGCGGAATGGGCAGAATGTTGAACAGCGCAAGCCCCAGATTCGTCTGCGCCATCATCAGCAGGAAGCGCTCGACGTACCGCAACCACGGCACGGCGAAATCCGCCAGCGCGCTTTCGGCGAATATGCCGTTGGTAATGCTCAGAATCACATTGTCCCTGCCATCCGTGAACTGGTAGAACGGGCTGAACAGGTGCGGGAGGGAGCTCGACGAGAATTCCCCCAGCATTTCCGAGCCGAACATGATTTTGCCGACGACGACGCTCAGGAACATGCAAATCAGGCACAGGCAGAGATTCGTCGCAATGCCGGCAATCGACACAAGAAAGTCGTCGCGCCGCCCGTGCCGGAAGTTGCGCGGATTGACCGGAACAGGTTTCGCCCAGCCAACGCCAATCAGAAACATGCTCAGCGTACCGATCAGGTCAAGGTGCGCCTTTGGGTTCAGGGAGAGCCGCCCCATCATCTTCGCCGTCGGGTCGCCGCAGCGGTACGCCACATAACCGTGCGCGCACTCGTGCAGAATCAGGCTGATAAGAATGACAGCGACAGCGTATACCAGCGTCAACAGAAATTCCAGCGGGCTGGTACGGAGCGCTTCCAGATAAGTGTCCAAATTGGAAAGCATTTTTTCCCTCTTTTCATCATGAAGTACGTCCCTGACGCATAGAGTGAAGCAGCAATTTCAAGGAGGTGCTTGTTCTATGAGCGAGCAGGGAACGAATCAGATCCAGCAGCTGCAGGTTCCGCCGGCACAGGATTTCGACACAGCGAACTTTCAGGGATCGATGCAGGAGGTCTTGCATGAGAACATCGGAAACTATGTACTGGTGGATTTTCTCATTGGTACGTCGAATCTCGTCACCCGTCAAGGCTTCCTGTACTACGTCGGCACGCAGTTCATCGTCCTCTATGACAGCCTGAATCTGCGTTATGTCGTCTGCGATATCTTCTCCATCAAGTTCGTTACCTTCCTGCTGCCCGGCTATCAGCCCGGTCAGATTCAGACGACGGCGGAATTCGAGATGCACCCCGGCACGCCGAACACGCAGGTCGTTTCCGAAATGACACAGGCGAGCGAAGGCACGTCTGACAGCACGGCACGCGATGCCGACGCAGTCGAGTCATTCGCCGCGCGCCCCGCCATGACGCCCGCGCAGGCTGCCCTCGCCCATGCCATCCGCCGGAAGAATCCGACCGTGCGATAATTGTACCGCACGAGAATGAAATCAGTGTGAAGAAACCCGGTGCAGCAGTTCCGCTTCGTCAATCACCTCGATGCCCAGCGTCTGCGCCTTGGTCAGTTTGCTTCCCGCCGCCTCGCCTGCAACGACGAAGGCGGTTTTTTTGCTGACCGAAGACGCGGGCTTGCCGCCGCTTCGAGCAATCAGGTCTTCTGCTTCCTTGCGTGAGAGCGTCGGCAGCGTCCCCGTGACGACGATGCTCATGCCGGCGAACACGCCACCCTCCACCTTCTGCTTTTCCGCCGGGGTCACGCCCGCCGCCAGCAGACGGCGAATCATCTCGCGGTTCTCGTCGAAGGAGAAGAACTCCGTGATGTTCTGGGCAACAATGTCCCCCACATCATCGAGGGTGACCAGCTCCGCCTGTGTCGCATTGGACACCTTCTCCAGCGTCCCGAAGGCATTCGCCAAGTCACGCGCGGTCTTGCGCCCGATATTCGGAATGCCGACCGCAAAGAGAAACGCATCCAGCTCACAGTGCTTGCTCTTTTCCAGCGCGGACAGCAGATTATCCGCCTTCTTGTCCTTGAAGCCGTCCAGCGACAGCACCTGCTCACGCGTGAGGGTGTATAAATCCGCCGGATCGCGGACGTTCATCTGGTCGTAGAGCTGCCCCGCCGTCTTTTCCGACAAGCCCTCGATGTCCATGGCGTCACGGCTGGCGAAGTGACTGATGCGCGCAACCGCCTGCGGGCGGCAGGAGACGCGGTTCATGCAGAAAATGTGTGCGCCGCGCTCAATCAGCTTTTCACCGCAAGCCGGGCAGACCTCCGGGCGGACAATCGGTGTTTCGCCCTCTTCGCTGTCCCCCACATGCCCCATGATTTCGGGAATCACGTCGTTCGAGCGGCGAATCCACACGCGCGCACCAATGGCAACCCGCTTGCGCTGGATATCGCCCCAGTTGTTCAGCGTCGCCTTGCGCACGGTCACGCCGTAAAAATCAACAGGTTCAACATGCGCAACGGGCGTCAGCTTACCCGTGCGGCCCACATCCCACGTCACGTCGCGGATGACGGTCGTCGTCTCTTCCGCCTCAAACTTGAACGCAATCGCCCAGCGCGGGAAACGGTCGGTGTAGCCCATCATCTCGCGGGTGGAAAGGTCGCTGACCTTGATGAGCACGCCGTCAATCAGGAAGTCGAGGCTGCTGCGTTCCTCCTCGATGTGGTGGATGCAGTCCTCAATTTCGCGGATGCTCCGGCACTGCCCCAGATACGGGCTGACCTGAAAGCCGTTTGCGCGCAGGAAATCAAGCATCCCCTGCTGCGTGGTGTACGGTGGATTGTCAATCGTGCCAATCTGATAAAAGAACGCATCGAGATGGCGGGAAGCGGTCACGGCGGGGTCAAGATTGCGGAGCGCTCCGGCGGCTGCGTTTCGGGCGTTTTTCAGCGGTTCTTTCGCCGTCTTGTTGTAGGTATCCAGTGCGGACAGGCGCATGATGCATTCGCCCTGCACTTCCAGCAGTCCCTGATACGGTATCGTCAGCGGCACGGTGCGGATGGTCTTTGCCTGCGGCAGAATCGCTTCACCGGTGATGCCGTTGCCGCGCGTCGCCGCCTGAATCAGCCTGCCCTCGTTGTAGGTCAGGTTCAGCGTCAAGCCGTCGAATTTGTACTCAACGCAGTATTGCAGGTCGTCCTGCCCGCTGAGCTTCTCGGTGCGGCGAATCCAATCCTCCACCGCGCCGATGGACTGGGCCTTATCCATGCTCCACAGGCGGTGGATGTGCGCATGCGGCGCAAACGCCGTCATCACCTCGCCGCCGACCCGGTGCGTCGGGGAATCCGGCAGGACGATGCCCGTCTCCTTTTCCAGCGCCGACAGTTCGTCGTAGAGCTTGTCCCACTCCATGTCGGACATAATCGGCTCGCTGCCGAAATAGTACGCCTGCGACGCCTGATTGAGCGTGTCCGCAAGCTGACGCATCCGCGCCGTCTGGTCTGTCATGCTTAGTCCTCCAGCTTGACAATCGGCGCCGTCGCCAAAGCAAATTCCTTGGTGCCGTATGCCGTGAATTCAATCTTGATGCGGCTCATGCTGCCCGAACCCGTGACCTCCACCACCGTGCCCTCGCCAAACTTCAGGTGGCGGACGCGATCGCCGGGGCGATACAGGTTCTGCATGGCGCTGGTGGCCATATTGCGCGCCGGGGACTGCACGAAGCCCTTCTGCACGCCGGGGATATTCAGCCCGCGCAGGCCGGTATTGCCGCTGCCGGGGCGGATGGGCGCACTACCGGACGGTGCCGGGCGATTCGTGCCGCCGCGGTTGTACGCGCTGCGAGAGCGCATCTGCGGCTGGACGCGGTCGCCGAAGCGCTCCTTCATGCCCGCCATTTCGTCGGACAGCAGGCGCTCCGGGATTTCCGCCAAAAAGCGGCTGGGCGCGTTGTGATTCACCTGATTATACAGCATTCGCTGATTCGCGCGGGAGATGAACAGGCGCTTCTGGGCGCGCGTGATGCCGACATAGCACAGGCGGCGCTCCTCCTCCATCTTCGTCTCATCCATGAGGCTGCGCGCGGACGGGAAAATGCCCTCCTCCAGACCGGTCATGAACACATCGGGGAATTCCAGACCCTTGGCGGAGTGCAGCGTCATCAGCGTCACATAGCCGCGCTCGTCCTCCTGCTGGTCAAGGTCAGTCACCAGCGACACGTTCTCCAGATAGTCCTCCAGCGTCGCGTTTTCCGTTGCTTTCGCGTATTCGCTGACCGCACCCATGAATTCCTGAATGTTCTCCACGCGCGAGCGGGCTTCCTCGGTATCTTCCTTCTGGTACTGCGCCAGCAAACCCGTTTTTTCCACCAAAGTAGATACGAACTCCTCCAGCGGCATGGTTTCCTTGAGCGCCAGCAGCATCGTCATGAGCATAAAGAAGTCGCTGACGCACTTTTTCGGGCGCGCGGAAAGCGAATCCGGAACGTCGGACAGGGCGCTGTACAGCGGCATATTGTTCTGCTGCGCGTGATTCATCAGCTCCTGCACGGTGCTGTCGCCGATGGCGCGCTTAGGCACGTTGATGATGCGGCGCAGAGAAACATCGTCCGCCGGATTAACCACAACGCGCAGATACGCAATCACGTCGCGCACTTCCTTGCGGTCATAGAACTTCTGACCGCCAAAGACCTTGTAGGGAATCGCCGAGCGCATCAGCATTTCTTCCAGCACACGGCTCTGCGCGTTCGTGCGGTAGAGAATCGCCATATTGCCATACGGTTCGCCGTGGCGGTTGAGCTGGCGGATGCGGTCGGCGACCCATGCGGCTTCCTCGCGTTCGTCGCCCGCGTCGAAGAGGCGAATCGGGTCGCCCTCGCCCTGCTCTGTCCACAGCTTTTTCTCCTTGCGCCCGGAATTGTGCGCAATCACCTGATTCGCCGCGTCGAGAATATTGGCGGTCGAGCGGTAATTCTGCTCGAGCTTGATGACGGTCGCATCGGGATAATCCTTCTCAAAATCAAGGATATTGCGGATATCCGCGCCGCGCCAGCCGTAAATCGACTGGTCGTCATCGCCCACAACGCAGAGATTCCGGCTCTGGTCAGTCAGCAGTTTGACGAGCATATACTGCGCATAGTTCGTATCCTGATATTCGTCCACCATGACATATTGGAAGCGCTTGCGGTACACATCCAGCACCGGCGGATGGTCGGCGAGCAGTTCCAGCGTCTTGACGAGAAGGTCGTCAAAATCCAAGGCATTGAGCGTTTTCAGGCGCGCTTCGTACTCGACGAAGACCGTGTGAATCTGCTGGCAGCGGAAATCGCGGTCGGAATGGTCGAACCACTCGTCCGGACTCATCAGCTTGTTCTTCGCGTCGGAAATTTTTGCCTTCAGTTCGCGAATCGGCAGCAGCTTATCGTCAATATTCTGGCGCTTCAAAATTTCCTTCAGCACCGCGCCCTGATCGTCGTCATCATAAATGACAAAAGAACGGGTATAGCCGCCGAGTTTCTCAATATCGCGGCGGAGGATTTTGGCGCAGGTGGAGTGGAATGTGGAAATCCACGCATCGTTCGCCTGATCGCCCACCAGCGCAGCGATTCGCTCTTTCATTTCCTTCGCCGCCTTGTTGGTGAACGTCAGCGCCAGAATATGGTACGCTGCCACGCCGTGCGCCATCAGGTTCGCCACGCGGCAGGTCAGGGCGCGGGTCTTGCCGGAGCCTGCGCCAGCCAGAATCAGCACCGGGCCTTCCAGCGTTTCCGCTGCCAAGCGCTGCTGCGGGTTGAGCATACTTAAATCCATTTTGGTTTCCTCAATCTTTCTTTTCCTTTTCCGCGGCATTTTCCATGGCATCCAGCACCGCCGTATAGCCGTTCGCCCCGTAGAGCAGTGCCCGGTTGACGCGGCTGATGGTTGCGGAGGATGCACCCGTCTGACGGGCAATTTCCTGATAGGTGGCATGTTCGCGGAGCATCTTCGCCACCTCGATGCGCTGCGCCATGCTCTTGATTTCCGCAATGGTACACAAATCCTCGAAGAAGCGATACGCCTCGTCCGTTGATTCCAGCGACAACAGCGCCTTCATCAGCAAGTCCGTCTGTCCGTTCTTCACGCGGGGCTCAAACATATTTCGCACTCCTTCACCGCAAGGGGTCAGCCCCCCTGCGCATAGATACATTATAGCACATTTCTGCCCAAATGAACAGGGCAAAAGCAGGGCAGAAAACGCGGAAAATTACGTCTTTCCACGCAAAAAAGGGGGAAAGCCTGTTTCTTTCTCCCCTTTTGCTTTGGGCAGATTACCCTTCCAGTGGAACGGTCAGCACGTCTTCGAGTTCATACGGATGGCCGTAAATCGTCACGCTGATCGGTTCACCGGAAATCAGTGTCAGCGTCACGCCTTTGGGCTTCACGCGCAGTTCGATGATGCGCCCGCGGTAGTTGAATTTGTAGCTGTATCCGTTCCAGCAATCCGGCAGAAACGGTTTGAAGCGCAGTCCGCCGAGCGTGCGCATTCCCGCAAAGCCCTTCGCAATCGCCAGCCACGAGCCGGACATGCTGGTGATATGCAGTCCGTCCTGCAAATCCTGATTGATGTTGTCCAAATCATAGCGCGCCGTCCGCTTGTACATCGCCACGGCGAGGTCTTTTTCACCAAGCTGCGCCGCCATAATCGAATGGATGCAGGGCGACAAGCCCGATTCGTGCAGCGTCAGCGGCGCATAGAAGTCGAAATTCCGCCGAAGCGTTTCGGTGTCGTAGACGTGGTTGAGGAAGTACAAGCCCATCAGCACATCCGGCTGCTTGATGTACCCCGAACGCAGGATGCGATCCCACGACCAGTGCATATAGATAGGGCGCTCCTCCGCCGGGATGTCGGACGCCGGGCGCAAATCCTTGTCCAGAAAGGCGTCATGCTGCGGGAAAATGCCCAGACCGCGATCGTCAGGATAATACATGCGGTCGGCAATGTCCTGCATGTGCTTGAGGTCGTCCGGCGTAATCTGCAAGGCTTCCAAGCGGTCGTCATCCAGCTTGGCGCATGTCTCCACAAAATACTCCAGGCACCACGCTGCCATGCGGTTGGTGTACCAGTTGTTGTTGACGTTGTTCTCGTACTCGTTCGGGCCGGTCACGCCGAAAATCATGTACTTCTGCGTCCGCTGATTGAAATGCACGCGCCCGACCCAGAATTTCGCGATTTCCGCCATCACCTCGACGCCCTCGCCAAGCAGGTACGTCTCGTCCCCCGTGTACATCGTGTACTCAAAGATAGCGTGGACAATCGCGGCATTGCGGTGGATGCCCTCGAACGCGACTTCCCACTCGTTGTGACACTCGCTGCCATTGATGGTCGAAACGGGATAGAGTGCGCCGGGCATACCGAGGTTCGCCGCGTTGCGCTTCGCCGCTTCGAGATGGTGATAGCGGTAAAGCAGCAGCTGGCGCGCCGTGTCCGCCCCGCGAATCGCCAGAAACACCGGCAGGCAGTAGGCTTCCGTATCCCAGTACGTCGATCCGCCGAAGCGCTCGCCCGTGTAGCCTTTCGGGCCGATGTTGAGGCGCGCATCGCTGCCCGTGTAGGTGCTGAGCAGCTGGAAGAGGTTGAAGTGGATGCCCTGCTGAGCGCTGTCGTCGCCCTCAATCTGCACATCCGCCATTTCCCAGCGCTCGTGCCACGCTGCCTGATGCGCTTTGAGTGCCTTCTGCCACCCCTCGTCGCACGCCTGCTGCGCCGCCGCCATCGCCAAGTCCATCAGCTGGTCTTTGTCGTGGTCACGGCTGGTGAACACGGCGACGTACTTTTCCACCGAGACAGTCGTGCCGGAGTGAATATCGCCCGCATAGAGCGCAGCGCAGTAGCCGGCTTTGGACGCCATATCAATATAGTCGATGCCCTCAACGCGGTTCGTCATTGCCGCCGCGACGGTGAAGCGCTGTACGCCGTAGGGATTCGGCTTCGTCTGCACCAGCACGCCGCCGCGCTCATCCCAGCCCTCGCCATCCACCATGTTCCAGAAGGACTGGTCGTAGTTCGCATCAAGATTGCGGACGTTGCCATCCAGATAGGGCGAAACCTCCATCCGGCAGTCAAACGACGGCGTCACCTGATAGCGAATCGCCAGCAGCTCCTTCGTATCCATCGACACGAAGCGCCAAGTGTCCAGCGTCAGGCTGCCCTTGTCCATATCCACGCAGGCGTGGCGGTACAGCACGGCCGTGCGCATGTCCACCTCGCGTTCATATTCCCAGACCGTCGCGCGGCTGAGGTCGAGCGGGTGCTGGTCGATGATGACGTGGATGCCGATGAGGTTGATGGTGTTGATAACCTTCGCATAATACTCCGGATAGCCCTTTTTCCACCAGCCGACGCGTGTCTTATCGGGATACCACACGCCGCCCAGATACGTTCCCTGAAAGCTGTCGCCGGAATAATCTTCCTCAAAATTGCCGCGCAGACCCATATAGCCGTTCGCCAGCGACATCAGCGACTCAGCGAAGCGCTGGGTATTGGGCTGCCAGCCGCGTTCGACTACTTTCCACGGATGCACGGGAAAGCTCATTGTTTTTCCCCTCCCTTGTCGGCTCGAATGTATTTCCAGCCGGTGCAGAACTCTTCCTAATACAATAATGCTTTTCCGCTTTTTTGTCAAGGGAAACCGCGTTCTTCTGTGTTTGTCTGTTTCGCTGTATTTTTGTCCCGTTTCCTGCATTTTTAGTTTCATCCTGCACTTTTTCGCTGCATCGGCTTCGGGCTGCGAACAGCAAGATTCACACCAGCGCCCATTTTTTCCGCATTCGGGGCGTTTGCAGCTTTTTGCGAACGTTCGGCATTTTCGTTTTTTTGTCGTTTTTGAAGGGAAAAAACAGAATCAATGCAAAAAAAGCCCTTGACAAATCCTTTCCAAGCCGCTATACTTGTTGTCAACAGCAAGGGCGCTGTGAGATGAATTTCATTCGTTCTCGCAGTTGCCCTTTTCTTCGTAAATGCGAAAAAAACGCGTTTTACGAGAAGCGCGACGGAAAGCAGAGCTGCTTTCCCCCGCCGCTGGAACGCTTTCAAGAGCGAAATGACTTTGGAGGAGGAATTCCGGATGGCCAACATCGAAGAGCTTTTCGGCAGCAGCGTTTTCAATGACGCCGTCATGCAGAAGCGTCTGCCCAAGGATATTTACAAGGCGCTGCACAAAACCATCACTGATGGTACGCCCCTTGACCCGCAGGTGGCCAACGTCGTGGCAAATGCCATGAAGGACTGGGCAGTGGAACGCGGCGTTACGCATTATACGCACTGGTTTCAGCCCCTGACCGGCATCACCGCTGAAAAGCACGACAGCTTCATTTCGCCCAAGGACGGCGGCAAGATTATCCTCGAATTCAGCGGCAAGGAACTCGTCCGCGGCGAGCCGGACGCTTCCTCGTTCCCCTCCGGCGGCCTGCGCTCCACGTTTGAGGCGCGTGGCTACACGGCGTGGGATCCCACCAGCTACGCCTTTATCAAGGATGGCGTGCTGTGCATCCCGACGGCGTTCTGTTCCTACGGCGGCGAAGCGCTCGACCAGAAGACGCCGCTGCTGCGCTCGATGGAGGCGCTGTCCACGCAGGCGGTTCGCGTGCTGAAGCTCTTCGGCCGTGACGCAACGCGCGTGACCTCCACCGTCGGCCCGGAGCAGGAATATTTCCTTGTTGACAAGGCGCTCTACGACCAGCGCAAGGACTTGATTTTCACCGGCCGCACCCTGTTCGGCAACAAGCCGCCGAAGGGGCAGGAGTTGGAAGACCACTATTTCGGTTCGATTAAGCCGCGCGTTCAGGCGTTCATGACCGATCTGAACGAAGAGCTGTGGAAGCTGGGTATCCTCGCCAAGACCGAGCACAATGAAGTTGCCCCCGCACAGCACGAACTTGCCCCGATTTTTTCCATTACCTCCGTCGCAACCGACCACAATCAGCTGACGATGGAAATGATGAAGAAAATTGCCCAGCGCCACGGTCTGGTGTGCCTGCTGCACGAGAAGCCTTTTGCGGGCGTCAACGGCTCCGGCAAGCACAACAACTGGTCGATGTCCACCAACACCGGCTACAACCTGCTTGATCCCGGCGACGACCCGGCGACCTCCGCGCAGTTTATGCTGATTCTGACGGCGGTTATCAAGGCAGTTGATGAATATGCCGATTTGCTGCGCATCTCCGTCGCGTCCGCCGGCAATGACCATCGTCTGGGCGCGAACGAAGCGCCGCCCGCGATTATCTCCATGTTCCTCGGCGATGAGCTGTCCGCGATTGTCAGCGCCTTCGAGGAAGAGAAGGAATACTGCGCAAGCGAAAAGCACGACCTTGAAATCGGCGTGAGCGTACTGCCGAAGTTCCCCAAGGACAACACCGACCGCAACCGTACCTCCCCGTTCGCCTTCACGGGCAACAAGTTCGAGTTCCGCTCGCTGGGGTCGTCCGAGTCCATTGCGGAAGCGAACGTGGTTATCAACACCATCGTCGCACAGTCCTTGAAGGAATTTGCGGATGAGCTGGAGGGCGCGGAGAACTTCCGTGAGACGCTTCACAACCTGATTGTGAGCAACCTGCGCAAGCACAACCGCATCATCTTCAACGGCAACGGCTATGCTCCCGAATGGGTGGAGGAAGCCGCCCGCCGCGGTCTGCCGAACTACGTTTCGACCGTCGATGCGCTGCCGCACATGCTGGACGAGAAGAACATCAAGCTCTTCACCACCTTTGGCGTCTTCACCGAAGCGGAAATCCGTTCCCGCTACGAAATCAAGCTGGAGAACTACGCCAAGGTGCTCAACATCGAGGCGGAAACCTGCCTGATGATGGCAGAGAAGGAAATTCTCCCGGCATGTATGAAGTTCGCCGGTGCGACTGCCAAGGCTGTCAACGCCATGAAGACGGCAGGCGTCGAACCCTATGCGGAAGCGCATGTGCTGGCGGATGTTGCTGAGCGCAATGCTAAGCTGTACAAGGCGCTGGAAGGGCTGCGCGGCGCGGTCAAGGCGACCTGCCACGGCGACGCACTGGAGTGCGCCAAGTACGAACACAACGTCATCATTCCGGCGATGGCGGCTGTCCGCGAACAGGCGGATGAGCTGGAAACGCTGGTCGGTAAGGAGTACTGGCCCTTCCCGACGTATGACGACCTGCTCTTCAACGTGTAATAACCTTCTGCACAAAGACGTGCAGGTGGAACGGTTCTGCCGTTCGCCTGCACGTTTTTTGTATTCATCCACGGTGGCAACTCATACTAATTCGATTCTAAAACATGGCATCGAGCATAGCAGATTTTTCGTTCTGGCAAAGCTGAGTGAAGCGAGGCGTACTGGAGGTACGCGCGAGCGGAACGAAGCAAAGCCAGGGCGGAAAAGATGCTGTGCGAATGACATGGTTTAGATGAGAATTAGTATCACCCCACAAAAGGATTAGGAGGCGCATGGAAATGGATCTTTCCAGCATCATGGCATCAGTTGACAGCGAAATCTTCGGCGTATGGTTCTTAATCGGCGCGGCGCTCGTTTTCTGGATGCAGGCAGGCTTCGCAATGGTCGAAACCGGCTTCACCCGTGCGAAGAACACGGGCAACATCCTGATGAAGAACTTGATGGACTTCTGCATCGGCACAGTGATGTTCATCCTGATTGGCTTCTCGCTTCTGCTGGGCGAAGACCTGATGGGCTTTATCGGCAAGCCCGGTTTTGACATTTTCACCGCATACCCGAATTTCGATTTCTCGAACTTCGTCTTCAACCTCGTTTTCTGCGCGACGACGGCGACCATCGTCTCTGGCGCAATGGCAGAACGCACGAAGTTCCTCTCCTACTGCGTGTATTCCGCCATCATTTCCGCGCTGATTTACCCCATCGAGGCGCACTGGATCTGGGGCGGCGGCTGGCTGGCACAGCTGGGCTTCCATGACTACGCCGGTTCGTGCGCGATTCACATGGTCGGCGGTCTGTGCGCGCTGATCGGCGCAAAGATGGTTGGCCCGCGCATCGGCAAGTTCTCCAAGGACAAGAGCGGCAAGATTGTCGGCGTGAATGCGTTCCCCGGTCATAACATTCCGCTGGGCTGCCTCGGTGTGTTCATCCTGTGGCTCGGCTGGTACGGCTTCAACGGCGCGGCGGCGAAGAGCATCGAATCCCTCGGCTCGATTTTCCTGACGACGACTGTTGCGCCTTCCGTGGCGACAGTTGTTTGCATGATTTTCACATGGGTGCATTACGGCAAGCCGGATGTGTCGATGTGCCTGAACGCCTCTCTGGCGGGTCTGGTCGGCATCACGGCGGGCTGCGACGTGCTGGACTGCACGGGTGCCATCATCGTCGGCGTTGTCTCCGGTCTGATTGTCAACTTCGGCGTATGGTTCTTGGACAACAAACTGCATGTGGATGACCCGGTCGGCGCGGTCGCGGTGCATTTCCTCAACGGCATCTGGGGCACACTGGCGGTTGGTCTGCTGGCGACGGGCACAACGCCTGATTATCCCGAAGGGATGCTGACTGGCCTGTTCTACGGCGGCGGCTTCGAGCTGCTGGGTCTGCAGCTGCTGGGTGTGCTGAGCGTCTGCGCATGGACGGCGGTCACGATTACGCTTGCGTTCCTCCTCATCAAGGCGATTTTCGGTCTGCGTGTGAGCCGCGAGGAAGAAATCGCGGGTCTGGACATCATGGAGCACGGTCTTACGTCTGGCTATGCGGACTTCATGCCCGCGACCTCTCTGCTGACGTCGGTGGAAGCTGTGCCGACCGTTGCGGTCGAAACGCCAAAGGTCTCGGTGGATGACGCTGTGCCGGTGGTGGTACGCAGCGACAAGGCGCCTGCTTCTGACGTGAAGATGACGAAGGTCTCCATCCTCTGCAAGCAGAGCAGCTTCGAGGTGCTGAAAACGGCAATGGAGGAAATCGGCGTAACCGGCATGACCGTTTCGCAGGTGCTGGGCTGCGGAATGCAGAAGGGTCGTCCGGAATACTATCGCGGCGTCGCGGTGGAAATGAACCTTTTGCCGAAGGTGCAGGTGGACATCGTGGTGTGCAAGATTCCGGTTCGCACGGTTATCGACACGGCGAAGAAGGTGCTGTACTCCGGGCACATTGGCGACGGCAAGATCTTCGTGTACGACGTGGAGAACGTCATCAAGGTGCGCACGGGCGAAGAGGGCTACGACGCGCTGCAGGACGTGGAGTAAATCCAATAAAATATGGGGAGGAAGCGCAAAACTTCCTCCCCTTTTCATGTAGAATTGATTATGCAAGATGCTTCTTCAGCGTCGCGCGGACAGCGCCCGGCCCTGCCAGCAGTTCCTTGACATCCGCCGTCACCTTGTCCGCCAGACCCGCCGTATACAGGCTGACCCCGAAGATGCTTGCGTTGCCGAGGATTCCCTCCAGCTTGCCGTCCACCGAATCCGGCTGACCGAGCGTCACGCCTGCCAGCGCCGCCTGCAAGGTAGCAAGCATCGGGTCGGAGGAGACGTTCATCGGCGCGCCGTTGTCATCCACGCCGATGAGGTAGCGAATCCAGCCTGCCAGTGCCAGCGGAATTGCGGTCAGATCAGCGGGATTGAGCGTATCGGACGCCATGTAGCTCTTGATGGTCTCGCCGAAGCGGATGCCGACCTTCTGGGACGTGTCGGTCGCGATGCGCTGGGGCGTATCGGGGATGAAGGGGTTCGGCAGACGCTGCTCCACCACTTCGTCGATGAATGCCTTCGGGCTGATGATGCCGGGGTCGGTCACGACGGGCAGACCTTCCTTGTAGCCAATCGTCTTGACCAGCTTGACCAGCTCCGCGTCCTTCATTTCCGCCGCAATGGAGGTATAGCCCAGCAGGCAGCCGTACACCGCCAGCGCGGTATGCAGCGGGTTCAGGCAGGTCGTCACCTTCATGCGCTCGGTGTCGTTGACGGTCTTGCGGTCGCAGAGATACACGCCCGCCTTGTCCAGCGCCGGACGGCCGTTCGGGAAGCGATCCTCCACAACAAGATACTGCGGCACCTCGGCATTGACGAACGGCGCAATGTAGGTATTGCGGCTGGTGATGACGGGCTGCATATCCTCAAAGCCCGCGTCCATCAGCTGCTTCTCGATGATTTCCGCCGGACGGGGGGTAATCTTGTCAATCATGCTCCACGGGAAGGAGACACGCGCTTCGTCGTTCACATACGCCTCGAAATCCGCCGGAACAAGCCCGTTTTTCACCCACGCCGCGACGATTTCCATCACGCTCGCGCGCAGCTTCTCGCCGTTGTGGGAACAGTTGTCCATGCTAACCATGGCAATCGGCATAGCGCCCGCCTGATAGCGCGCGTAGAGCATCGCCGCCACGACCGCCATCGCGTGATGCGCCTGCTTCGGGCCGTTTTCCATGTCGGACACGACCACGGGCATCAGTTCGCCCTTCATGTTGCGCAGCGCATAGCCCTTCTCGGTGATGGTGAAGGATGCCATTTGCAGCGACGGCGCGGTGAAGACGTCCGTCAGCTGCTGCCACTGCGCTTCATCGGCACAGTTCGCCTTGATGCCCTTGGCAATCGACGCGATGACTTCCTTCTGCGTCGAGCCGTCGGCTTTGAGCGACACCATGAGCGTCATGCTGTCATGCGGCACATAAATCTTATCAATAATGTCATAGTCGAACGTTTCCGCCGCGACGATGCCGGATTCCGCCAGCCCCGCGTTCAGCAGACGCTGCTGAAGTCCCGCGATAAAGCCGCGGAAGATGTTGCCCGCGCCGAAATGCACCCACACGGGCTTCTCAGCGGTCTTCTCCGCCATCTTCGCCCAATCGTACTGCGGCAGCGCCACCTGCGCGGCGGCATAGCCCTGCTTGTCCTGAATGCCCTGATAGGACAGTTTCATATTGCTTCTCCCCTTTGTTATCCGTTGATTATACTATTTCCAAATGAGAATGCGCCAAGATGCGCGGGCGAATGCAGGAAATAGTATCACTTCTTTTCGCCCTTCATGCGGCAGATGGCTTCCCACAGGCCGTTCAGGTACGTCGCGCCCAGCGCGCGGTCATACAGGCCGTAGCCGGGGCGGCCCTTTTCGTCCCAGATCATGCGGCCGTGGTCGGGGCGGATGTAGGTGTCCGGGCAGGTGTCGTAGATGGCTTCCATGATGTCGAACATGTTCAGGTCGCCCGCTTCGGACAGGTGTGCGGCTTCGCGGAAGTGATGGTAGCCCAGGAACTTGATGTTGCGAACGTGCATCGCGCCGATGCGGTTCATCTCGCCGAAGTGGCGGATGATGGACGGAATGTCGTTGTCCGGCGAGCAGCCCAGAGAGCCGGTGCAGAGGCAGACGGTGTTCGCGGGGCTGTCATGGAGCTTGATAATCTTGTCGAAATCCTCCTGGCTATGCGCAATGCGCGGCAGCCCGAAAATCGGCCACGCCGGGTCATCGGGATGGCACGCCATGCGGATGCCAACTTCCTCGCAGACAGGAATCACAGCGTCAAGGAAATACTTGTAGTTCGCGCGCAGGTCGTCGGGCGTGAGCTTTTCGTACTGGCGCAGGGTCGTTTCCAGCAGCGCCAGACGCTCCGGCTCCCAGCCGGGCAGCGTGAAGCCCTGCGAATCGGCGGCGGTACGGCGGACAATTTCCATCGGGCCCATTTCGCCCAAATCCTTCTCGTCGAAGTACAGGGAGTTCGAGCCGTCCTCCGGGATGACACGCGCCAAGTCGGTGCGCAGCCAGTCAAAGACGGGCATGAAGTTGTAGATGATGACCTTCACGCCGTACTTCGCCAGCGTGCGGATGGTCGAGATGTAGTTGGCAATATATTCGTCGCGCGTGGGCAGACCCATCTTGATGTCCTCGTGGACATTGACGGACTCGACCACTTCCAGCTCCAGTCCGGCGGCGTGGACTTCCTCCACCAGCGCCTTGACCTCCTCTTCAGGCCAGTCGACACCGGCGGGCTTATCCAGCAAACCCATCAGGCCGGACATGCCGGGAATCTGCTTCACATACTTCAGCGGAATCGGGTCAGACTCGCGGCCATACCAGCGGAATGTCATTTTCATGGGGATGTCTCCTCCTTCTGCTTTGCAAAGCCGCCTGTTTTTGCGGCAATGCGTCAAGTCTATTTTACTATCAATTTTCGCAAAATGCAATCGTTTTTGACAGATTCGTGCGAAATCAGCGCACTTTTTTGCTAAATTTGCATGACAAAACCTTGTCAATTCGGTTTTCCTGCGGTATAATGCAAGCAAATCCACTTTGGGAGGATGCTGGCCATGTTCGATATCACTGCCATCGGCGAAGCGCTGATTGATCTGACGCAGACTGGGCTTTCCGCATCCGGCGTGGCGGAATATGCCGCGAATCCCGGCGGCGCTCCAGCGAATTTGGCGGTTGCCGCCGCGAAACTGGGGGCTTCCACCGCGTTCATCGGGCGCGTCGGGACGGATGCTTTCGGGACGCAGCTCCGCGAATGCCTCCGCGCAAACGGTGTGGATGTGTCGCGAATGCTGACCGACGCGCAGCGCCCGACGACGCTGGCGGTCGTTTCGCTGGACAGCCGCGGTGAGCGGTCGTTCTCCTTCTATCGCCAGCATAGCGCGGATTTGGCGCTTTCGCCGGACGATGTGCCGGATAAGGCTCTGCGCAGCACGCACTTTTTCCATTTCGGCGGCGTCAGCCTGACAGCGAATCCCGCGCGCGATACGGTACTGGATGCCGCCCGGCGCGCGCGAAATCTCGGCGCATGCGTCACCTACGACCCAAACTACCGTCCGGCGCTCTGGGGCAGCCGCGCGGATGCCATCAAGCAATTGGCGCGTCCCCTGCCGCTGGTGGACATCTTGAAGGTGTCGGACGAAGAAATGGCGCTGCTGACTGGAACGGACAATTTGCAGGACGGTTCGGCAGCACTGGCAGATGCTGGGATTCTGCTCGTGCTGGTGACGCTCGGCGCGAAGGGCGCTTTCTACCGTTTCCGGGGTGAAACGGGCATCATCGACGGCGTTCCGTGCGTTGTAGCGGATACAAACGGCGCGGGCGACACGTTCTTCGGTGCGTTTTTGAGCCGAATGCGGGCATTCACGCTGGATAACCTGACGATTCCGCAGCTTCGGGACATGCTGGGCTACGCAAACCGCGCCGCCAGCTGGACGACCAGCCGGTCGGGGGCGATTCCGGCAATGCCGACGGCAGAAGAGATGCGGTAAGCGAAAAAAATCCCCTCTGATGCGCCAATTTCGGGCATCGGAGGGGATTTCCTTTATTCACCTGTGCTGTTTTCCGGCTCATGACCAGGACGGTAGACAATGTCATCGCGCAGACGGTAGAGCGTCGCGCCGCGTGTTTTCTTGCAGAATGTACTCGCCCACCACTCTACGCTCTTCACCTCGTCGAACTGCACCAAGCCGTAACGGATGCCTTTCTTCTTGCCGCCGCGCATGTTGCTGTCCATCCAGTGGATTTCGTCCGTCTCCGGATCGTAACCGAGCATGATGGCGCTGTGTGCGCCCGTGCCGTACTCGTACTTCGCGGACATTTGAAAGTAGTCGCCGCGCTGCGCCTGCCGCATGAAGTCGCACGCCAGCGCCATATTTTCCTCCTCGGACAAATTTTTATCGTACTTGAACTGCGCCGCAATGTAGAACGGATTCCCCTTCTCCGGCGAAATGTCCTCCCACTCGATGCCATAGCTGTACGGCTTGCTCTTTGCCGCGGACAAGTTGTTCGGCACGAGCAGCTGAACGTCCGGGTATTCCGCCATGCAAAAATCGTCGCGATTCTGGCGGAAAAGGTACGTTGTGAAGTTCTTGCAGACGTAAATATCGCCCTTGTAGTGTGCGCGCTGACTCTTGCCGTTCGCCTTGATATACAGTTCCTGCCCCAGCGCGATAATGCGGTTAATCAGGTCATCACGCGCAGTCAACGTGTCATCCGCCGTCTCTTCCGACGCTTCGGGCGTCGGCTCGTCGAGATACACATCTTCCGCCAGTGCGCAGGAAAAGAGCATCAGCAGTGCCGTCAAAAGCGCTGTTCCCCGCTTCCACATAAAAATCACCTCATCCGTTTTCAAGCCGCCTGTCACGCTTCCATTGTACTCTAAGGAGCGCGTTTTTTCAAGGCTTGATGCGAAGTTTTAGCTTTCTTTACGGCTCGATGGCGCTGAAGCGCTTTTCACCGACCTTGTGCAAAATTAGAATAGATACGCCCGCTTCCGCCGCCATCAGCAGCGCCGCGACCGCACTGCGCAGCCCGACCGCGTGTTCCGCGGCGAAGCGCATGAGCATCGACGGGGCTTCCATGTCCTGCGCGGCGGTGGACAGGATCATCATGCCGACCACGCCTGCCACCGGAATCAGCGCCACCAGCAGCACGACAAGCATACAAATCATCTGATTCATGTTCTGCTTCATCACCTGCTGCTCGGTCTGCCAGTGCAGAATCGGGCGCGATGCGTCGATAGTCAGCGCGATGCAGCCCGTCGCGAGGCTGAACAGGTTCGCCAGCACGACTGCGCCCAGCACAGCGCCCAGATAATGCGTCCCCAGCAGCGCGGCGACGGCAATGCCCATCAGCAGAATCGCCGCGCCGTTAATCGTCAGGCTAACGGAGAGCTTCGCCCAGAGCTGCGTGCGCGGCGAAACCGGGATGTACTTGGCAATCGGCATCCGCCCGCCCTCGCGGGAAATCGCGGTGGCGATAATCGGGTTGACCCAGCTGATGAACATCAGCAGCGCCGTCAGGATAAGCATGACGTCCATCGGGCTGACCGAATCCTGCATCAGCCGCAGCAGGAAATTCCACGACACTTCACTGTCCTGCTCGGAAGACATGCCGACGCTCATGCCGATGAGCATAATCGGCAGCATCATCGCACCCAGAACGCCATTGAGCAGATAAACCGGGACTTTGAGGATTTCGTTCCATTCGCGGCGGTAAATCGCCATGAAGGGGCTGTGCGCGCGGAACGTCTTATCCGTCACGCGAACGCGCCGCGCCTTGCGGCTGCCCTCATTCTGCCGGAGCGTCGTATCCAGATAGCTGCCGCCGACCAGCGCAATCGCCAGCGCCACGCCGCCGATGGACACCGCCAGAAACGCCAGCCATTGCAGCCAGTCGCCCGCAATGCCATCCACCGCCCACGCAACCGGCGGGAACGCATGGATGAAGGCGCGCAGCATCGGCTGAACGCCAGTCAGCATCTGCGCGAAGAACGCCGCATCCGCATCCTCCGGGATTTTGGGGAGAATCGACCATTCCAGCCCCAGCACGACGACGAGCATCAGCACCGTCCCCAGCACGACCCAGACTTCCTTATGCCGGGTCAGCGACGTGAAGCGCCCCAGAATGCTTGCCAGCAGGAGCGAAATCGTCAGCGGGATACAGTTGACTGCCAGCAGCACGGGCACCATCCGCAGATAGTACGTCCAGTCCGCCGCGTAGTGAATCCCGTAGAGGACGACGGCGGGCGCGGCAATCAGGAGCGAAAAGAGCAGTTCGCTGACGTAGACTTCCGTCCACTTTGCCGCCAGCACAGTTCGGCTCGTCAGCGGCAGATACGCCATGGACGCTGTGTCGCGCGAAAAGTACAGCGCAGCAAGCATTTGAAAGACGCTGAACAGCAGCGCTGTCACCATTGCCAGCAGAATCGCCAGCCCCGGCAGCATTTCGGGCGCATTCAGCATTTCAAACGCACTGAACATGCTGAACTCCATGAAAATCACGAAGCCGGCCAGCGTCAGCATCCCCAGCAGCGCCAGCGGATAGAGAATCAGCCGGGAAATGTCGATTTTCCCGTTTGGCTTGCGCATGGCGCCGCGGAAGCCGGCCAGCAGATTCCGCAGGTTCAGGCGCAGCAGCAGAAAGTACGATTTCATGCCTGTTTCTCCTCCGATTCGGTCAGTTCGAGGAAAAGCTGCTCCAGCGACGCGCCCTTTTCACCCGATCGCAGCGCCTCCAGCGTCCCCTGCGCGACCAGACGTCCCTTGTCGATGATGGCAATCTCGTCGCAGAGCTTTTCCGCCACCTCCAGCACATGCGTGGAGAAGAAAACCGTGTTGCCCTTCTCGCAGTGCTTGCGCATTTCTTCCTTGAGGATGTGCGCCGCGCGCGGGTCAAGCCCCACCATCGGCTCATCCAGCACCCAGACTGGCGGCTGATGCACCAAAGCGCCGATAATCGTCAGCTTCTGCTTCATGCCGCGCGAATAGGACTTAATCTGCTCACCCGCCGCGTTTTCCAGCTCAAACAGCGCCAGATACTTCTCGATATGCGCCTTGCGCTCCTGCGCGCTGACGCCGTAAACATCCGCCATAAAGTTCAGGTACTCCATCCCCGTCAGGCGGTCATACAATTCGTGGCTGTCCGGAACGAAACCAATCATCCGCTTAGCGGCAATCGGATCGTCCTTCATCGACACGCCGCCGATGGTCACGCTGCCGCTCGTGGGCTGCAAAATACCCGTCAGCAGACGAATCGTGGTCGTTTTGCCTGCCCCATTCGGCCCGATAAAGCCGAACAGCTGCCCCTTGCCAACGTGCAGCGTCAGGTCATCCACCGCGCGAACATTGCTCTTGCCGTACTGCTTCACCACATGATCAAAATCAATCATTTTCTCAGACCTCCCTGCTTGATAAGTCTATTATATCGCCGAACTTTTCACAATGCAAGACATTTTGTCTGAAAACCGACATTTTGCGTCTGAATTGTCATACTATTTCCAGATGAACGGGCGCAAGCAGATGGCGCAGTTGAATCTGGAAATAGCAACATGTACGGCACACAAAAAAGCGCCCCGACACTTTTCCAAGCATCAGGACGCTTTTTCTGCATCAGCAATCCAGACAGGGATTACGCCTGCGCGGGCGCACCAACGGGGCAGACTTCGGCGCAAGCACCGCATTCCACGCACACGTCGGGATCAATCTGGTACTGGGTGTCGCCCTCGGAGATCGCGTTCACCGGGCAGCCCTCGGCGCAAGCGCCGCACATGATGCAAGCATCAGAAATCTTGTAAGCCATGCGGAATGTCCTCCTTGTGAATCTTATACTTGGTTTATCAACGCACTGGTTGATGGCAATATCATATCACGAATTGCCGCGAATTGCAAGCCCCAGCAGCTTCCTTTGGGGCAAAATCGTTCGTGGGATTTAGATGGTGTCGTCATCCTCGTCCAGCGGAATCAAAGGCATTTCCATGGCATCCTCGACGGCTTCTTCCACCGCTTCGGTGCTTGCTGAAAGGGGCGTTTCAGCACCCTCTGCGGATTCTTCCACGACCGTCTCCACGGCTTCGCACGCTGCCGCCGGTGCCGCTTCCGGCATGGCGATGGTTTCTTCGCTTACGGGCGCTTCCTGCACGGGCTGCTCAATGACCTCATCCGCCGTATCCACACTGTTCTGCGCAGCGCGGAGCGCCTGCTCGACCGCCATCTTCCACGGACTGACGGCAGGTTTGGGCGCTTCAGCGGGCTTTTCCGGCTTCGGGGCTTCCGGCTGCTTCTCCGCCTTCGTCGGCTTTTCAGGACGCATCGGACGCTCTGCGCGCGGCGGACGTTCCGGGCAGGCGGGGCATTCCTTGATTTCCGCAGCTTCAGGAGTATCCTGCTTCTGCTCCGGCTTCTCCGCACGCTGTGCTTCCGGGCGTGGCGCATTCTGCGGGGTCAAGCGCTGCACGTCGGTCGCAGGGTACTCCTTGATTTCAAAGCTGTCGCCCTTCTTGATGCGCACCTTGACCGATTCAGTGATGATTTTCAATTCGCACACGACGCCCACGCCGTCTGGCGTCATGACTTCCTTGCCCTCTTTGGGCATGGATTTGCGGATTTCCTCGTAAGTATCCTGCTCGTACTTCAGGCAGCACATGAGACGACCGCAGACACCGCTGATTTTGATGGGGTTGAGCGACAGATTCTGTTCCTTCGCCATCTTGATGGACACAGGCTGGAAGTCGCCAAGGAACGTGCCGCAGCAAATCGGGCGGCCGCAGGGGCCGAGTCCGCCGAGCATCTTCGCTTCGTCGCGGACGCCAATCTGCCGCAGCTCAATGCGCGTCTTGAACACACCCGCCAAGTCCTTGACCAGGCTGCGGAAGTCCACACGTCCGTTCGCCGTGAAGTAGAACAGAATCGTCTTGTTGTCAAACGTATATTCGACGCTGACCAGCTTCATATCCAGCTTGTGGTCGGCAATCTTTTTCTGGCAGATGGTGAAGGCTTCCTTCTCCGCCGCCTTATTCTCCTTGTCGTGGAGGATGTCCTCTTCCGTCGCGATGCGGACAACCTGCTTGAGCGGCGCGGTCAGCTTCGTGTCGTCAATTTCGCGCACTTCTGTGACGACCTCACCGAACTCAATGCCTCGCGTCGTCTCAACAATCACAAAATCACCCGGCGTGGGCCAGAGCGCACCGGGCGTGAAAAAATACAGCTTCCCTGCGTTCTCGAATCGAACGCCAATTACGTTGACCATTTGCTTTTTTCCTCCATCAGGCTCAGCAGCAGCCGTTCGACCACTGCCTGCCATGTCACCTGATTCGCCCGCATCTGCCGTGCCTGTGCAACGGCATCCAGCAGACGCATCATGGCGGATAATTCTCCCTCGCGGCTGAACCGCTGCCACGCCGCCGGATAAGGCATCACGGCGCTTTCGCTCCGCTGCCCCAAATGGCACAGCAGCAGCGTCCGCAGCATGTCCTCCACATCGTCGAGCAGCTCTTCCGCGTCGTCCTTGCGGTCTTTCCATGTGCTGGATATACGCAGAATATCGCTCCGCCGCTCCAAGGCGAAGAAATCGCGCATGACCTCGCGCCGCCGCTGCCAATACTGCTCATCGCCCGCGACCGCCAGCGCTTTGCCGATTGATCCGCCGCTGACATGCAGTGCCTCCTGCGCGCGCTGACCCGTCACGCCATGCTTTTCCAATACGGACAGCACCGTTCGGTCATCCCACGGATGCAGCTTCAGTTCGCGGCAGCGGCTGACAATCGTCGGCAGCAGCAGCGACGGCGATTCCGTCATCAGCAGAAAAATCGTGCCGGGCACAGGCTCTTCCAGCGTTTTGAGCAGGGCGTTCTGCGCGGGTGGATTCATCTTGTCTGCCTGTTCAATCAGCACAACACGCCGTCCGCCCTCGAATGTGTGGCGACCCGTAATCGCAATCAGCGCACGGATTTCATCCACCGGGATGGACTTCATGTCAGGGCGCACGTCCGGGCTAATCGGTTTGCCGGGCGCAATGATGACCAAGTCCGCGTGCGTCCCGTCCCGCACCTGCTGGCACGCCCGGCACACACCACAGGGACGGTTCTCTCCCTCCGGCGCCTGACAGAGCCAATACTGCGCCAGCAGCCGCGCCAGCGTCCGCTTGCCCATGCCTTCCAGCCCGGTAATGAGGTACGCGTGAACGAACGTGCCGTCGCGCAGTGTGCGCATCAAGCCATCATAAACAGCGCCCTGTCCCTCAAAATCGCTCAGAACGGGCGCTGCATTCCCTGTCTGTGCCGCCATTTGACGCTCCCTCAAAGTTTCATAAACTGATCGACTGTCAGGACGAACACTGTCGCGCCGCCAACCGTCACTTCCATCGGGAAAGACGTGTAGACATTGCTCGCGCCGCCCATCGGTGTCGGGGATGCCGCCATCTGCTTCCGCGACTTGCAGACTTTCTCGATAATATCCAGCGTTCCCTGCAGCTTCGCGTCATCCACGCCGATGAGCAGTGTCGTGTTTCCCGCACGCAGAAAGCCGCCGGTCGTCGCCAGCTTCGTCACGCCGATTCCGGCTTTCATCAGCTGATTCACCAGCCGGGAGGCATCTTCATCCTGCACGATTGCAATAATCAGTTTCATTTGCCGGTCTCCTTTCGGGCGCATAAGCCCCTTTGATAGTATACAGCATCCCCGCGCAAATTTCAAGGGTTCGCGGGGACAAATGCGCCATCATGCCGCAGAAAAAAAGGGGCGGCGCGTACCGTCCCTTCTTACAGCGCATGATTCATCAGCGCTTTCATGGCGTTGAGCGTATCCTGATTTTCCGGTTTATTCATCCCGAAACGCGTCACATACGGGTTTGCCGTACTGAAAGACATCAGGTTGTTGACGTAGAGCAGCGCCACGCGGTCGTCGCCGAAATAATCCGAAATGCGGAACGGCTTGCCGAAGGCAAACGGCGATTCAATACGCCGCGGCGTCAGGCGGTGCACCTCCTTCGTGCTGCGGAAGAAGGTGAAAAACTCGCGGTAGACATGCACCTGATCCCACTGGCTGTCCGGGTCAAGGTCTTCGGAGCAGAAATAATCCACCTGCGCCCAATCGCCGTCCACCGTCACGGTCACATAGCCAAGATGCCAAGTGTCGTTCGCAATCATGTCGAACACCTGCGTCCCCTGCTGGCTCAAATCAACGACAGAGAAGCGGTACCATTCGTCCGTCAGCTCGTCGCAAGCCTCCTTGAACTGCGGGCCGAACGAGCAAACCTCCGCCTTGTTGTACCACGCGTACTTTGCCGCCTTCAAGTCCTCTTCCGTCTTCCAGTCGCGCAGGGAAATGTAGTCCAGCCCCAGCTCCGGCACATAGGTCACATCAAAATCCACCTGCGTGACCGTTTCGCCGTTGACCTTGACGTCCAGCCGATGCGTCACGCCGCCGTCATGTCCGGTGTTGTCGCCGTAATTCTTGAAATTCCACCAGATGCGCTGCTGACCGTCGTCCGCGCCGATTTCGCCCTGCAGCGGTGTGGACTGATCCCACGAAACGGTCGCGTCCTCCCATTCGTCGCCGTTCTTCCGGCTGATTGACCATGTTACGTCGTCGCCCTGCGGCGTGATGGTGAAAAGCGTGCGCGGCAGGAAGAACGGCACAAGCACGTCGTGCTCCTGCAGGATGCTGTCCACCTTTGGGGATGCCGCAATCGCCACGGTGCAAAACGTCACCAGCAGCACCAATGCCAATACCAGTCGCTTGCCTTTGCTCATGGGTGTCCCCTCCTATCTCTTCTCTTGCCACTTCCATTATACACCTATTTTTCTGATTTGTCGAGCGCAAAAAAAGCGCCCGCCGCAAGCACGGTCAGGCGTCTTGATTGGTTTATTCTTCCTTCGCTGCGTCTTCCAGAATGGTCTGCGCCGCCTTTTTGCCAGCGCCCATTGCCAGAATGACCGTCGCTGCGCCCGTCACGGCGTCGCCGCCCGCATAGACATGCTTCTTGCCCGTGCGGCCGTGTTCATCCGTCGTGATGCCGCCCCACGTTTTGGTCGGCAGGTCAGGCGTGGTTTTCTTAATCAGCGGATTCGGGCTATTGCCGATAGCGACAACGACCGTCTCCACGGGCAGATCAAACTCGCTGCCGGGCTTCGGCACGGGACGGCGGCGTCCGCGCTCGTCCGGCTCGCCCAGTTCCATTTCCACGCACGTCATGGCGCGGACAAAGCCGTTTTCATCGCCCAGAATCGCCTTGGGGTTCGTCAGCATCCGGAAGTGGATGCCTTCCTCCTTGGCGTGGTGGACTTCCTCTTTGCGGGCGGGCATTTCCGCCTCGCTGCGGCGGTAGACGATCGACACATCCGCCCCCAGACGGCGCGCACAGCGGGCAGCGTCCATCGCGACGTTGCCGCCGCCAATGACCGCCACGCGCTGACCAACCTTCACGGGCGTATCATGCTCCGGGAAGGTGTAGGCGCGCATGAGGTTGATGCGGGTCAGGAACTCATTGGCGGAATACACGCCGCAGAGGCTTTCGCCGGGAATCTTCTGGAAGTTCGGCAAACCAGCGCCCGAACCGACGAACACCGCGTCGTTGCCCTCTTCCAGCAGTTCTTCCACCGTCATGGCGCGGCCGACAACCGCATTCGTGACGATTTTCACGCCCAGCTTGCGGATATTGTCAATTTCCTTCTGCACGAGCGCTTTCGGCAGACGGAACTCCGGGATGCCGTACATCAGCACGCCGCCGGGGGTATGGAGCGCTTCGTAGACGGTCACGTCCCAGCCCGCACGCGCCAAATCCGCCGCGCAGGTCAGACCCGCAGGGCCAGAACCGACGACTGCCGCTTTCTTGCCCGTCGGCGCTGCTGTTTCCGCGGACACCGTGCCCTCGGTCATGGCATAATCCGCCGCAAAGCGTTCCAGACGGCCAATAGCGACCGGTTCGCCCTTGATACCGCGGACGCACTTGCTTTCGCACTGCGTTTCCTGCGGGCAGACGCGGCCGCAAATCGCCGGAAGGCCGTTCTGCAAGCGAATCGTCTCATACGCTTCTTGGAACTCGCCCTTCTTGATATGCGCGATGAAGTCCGGAATCGGCACATTCACCGGGCAGCCCTTGACGCAGGGCGCATTCTTGCAATGCAGGCAGCGGTCAGCTTCCTCCATGGCGATTTCGCGGGTATAGCCCAGCGCGACTTCCTTGAAATTCGTCGCGCGGATGTCCGGCTGCTGCTCCGGCATCGGATGCTTCTGAAGACTCATGTTCGGCATTATCGAACACCTCCCGTCAGGCGGCACTTGTGGAGCTTTTCCATCGCCCGCTGCTCTTCCGGGCGGAACATGCGGCTGCGGGAAATCGCTTCCGCCCAGTCCACCTGATGCCCATCAAAGTCCGGGCCGTCCACGCACGCGAATTTCGTCACGCCGCCAACTGTCACGCGGCAGCCTCCGCACATGCCCGTGCCATCAATCATAATCGGGTTCATGGACACGATGGTCTTGATGTCCTTGGGCTTGGTCAGGTCGCATACGGCTTTCATCATCGGCAGCGGGCCGATGGCAATCACTTCGTCGTACGCCTTGCCTGCATCAAGCTTCGCCTGAAGCGCCTGCGTCACAAAGCCCTTGTTGCCGTTCGAACCGTCGTCGGTCATGATGGTCAGGTCGGTGCAGGCCGCCGCCAGTTCATCCTTCAGGATGATGAGATGTTCGTTGCGGAAGCCGACAATCAAGTCCACCTCGCAGCCCGCCTCGTGCAGCGCCTTTGCCTGCGGATAGGCAATCGCCACGCCCAGACCGCCGCCGATGACCGCTGCGCGCTTGACGCCTTCGGTATGGCTCGGCTCACCCAGCGGACCGACGAAATCCAGCAGCGCGTCGCCCTCGTTCAGCGTATCGAGCTTCATGGTCGTGTAGCCGACTTTCTGGAAGATGATGGTGACATTGCCCTTCTCGCGGTCGTAACCGGCAATGGTCAGCGGGATACGTTCGCCTTCCTCATCAATGCGGAAGATGATGAACTGCCCTGGCAGCGCCTTGCGCGCCACCAGCGGCGCTTCGATTTCCATGAGCGTGACCGTTTCATTCAGCACACGCTTTTTGACAATGGGAAACATATTGTGCCTTCCTCCCTCTTGTGAAAAGGATATCAGTTTATTCTATCGTAAAGGCGGCGGAATTGCAAGCAAGAAATGTTCTTTCTGCGTATTTCTGCAACCAGCAGTGGCATTTTCAGGGATTCATGCGGAACCAGCAGAAGGATGTCGCGCTCGGCAGATCCCAAATCGTCAGCTTATAGCCGTCGGGCATATCGAACCACGCAAAGTCGTTGACCCCGTATGAGCCGTGATTGGGCGCATCCGCAAACGGCACGCCGATGATGGAAATCGCCACGCCGCCGTCAGTCGTCTTAACTCCCTTGTAATAAGAATCATCCTGATGGGCATCAAGGAACGCCTGAATGCGGTCTGTATAAGCGAAATTCGGCCCGCAATGAATCACCAGCGCGTAATCCAGATACGGCGCAAGCTCCGGCAGTTCCTCCTCCGTGTAGCCAAAATCGCGCAGCGTGCCGATGAACATCATGACATGGCGCGCGCGCTTCTTCGCCACCAGCAGATCGCCCACCTGCAGGTTCTCCGCCAGTTTGTCATACGACGGCATTCCCTTGCCCTTGCGGTGGCTGTACACATGGTTCTTGCCGTACTTGCCATACTGCAGAATCATGTTGGACAGGCTGTCATGCTTCGGCAGCCCCGCCTCGGCGTACACCCACTGCGTGAAGCCGGAACAGTCCAGCCCATAGAGATAGTACGAACCCTTGTCATAGAAGCGCGTCTGCTCCCAGATTTCGCGCTTGCTGTACAGCGGCGCGCGGGAGAACAGGCGCGTCAATGTCGTTTCGTCATCTGCCTTGCCGCCGAAGAAATACGGGCAGCCGTCCACAAACGTCGCTGTCACCTCAGCGCCGGTCATTTCGTTGTAGCGGCGCACAAAGTCGTTCCCCTCTTCCAGCATGGAAAAGGCAGCATCCAGCAGCTTCGAGCGCTCCACCTCCGCCTGCGCCGGCAGAATGGACAGCACCATCGTCAGCATCAGCACCAGCAATGCTGTCAGTTTTTTCATCGTGTTTCTTCCTTTCTTCCTCCGGCGTTTTTGCCGAATATCGACATTATAGCACATCCGCCATCATATGACAAGTACGCCTGTGCGGGCTTTCCATCCCGAAGTCGGTCTGCCTGACAGAAAAAACACCGTCCAGCATAAAAAGTCAGCGTGTTGATTTTTCCCGCGAATTTTATCGTTTTCCCTGTTGACATATTTAATAGGAAGATATAGAATAGACGGCGGACTGATTTTTTACCGCGTCTCCCGCGTGCGGTACAAGGAGGTTACGGGATGTTTTTTCTGCTTTTTGGTTTCTGGGTGCTGCTCAACGGCAGCTGGACGCTCGAAATTGCGCTGATTGGGCTGGTTGTCTCGGCGGCGCTGTACGCGTTCATCGTCAAGTTCATGGGTTACTCGCCAAAGAAGGAATGGGCGATTGTGCGCCGTCTGCCGCGCATCATCGGGTACTTTCTGTATCTGGTGAAGGAGGTTTTCCTCTCGGCGTGGGCGACGATCAAACTCGTCTGGTCGCCGAAGCTCGTTGTTGAGCCGGAAATCACCTCATTCCACACCCATGTGCGGACACTGCCCGGCAAAGTGGTGCTGGCGAACTCCATCACCATGACCCCCGGTACGATTACCGTGGACATGCATGACGATTTGTTCCTCATCCACTGCCTTGACACGTCCTTTGACGTGGGCAAAGAGGGGTTTGAGATGGAGCGCCGCGTGATGGCGGTGGAAGGAACGCCGAAAGCCAAGAAATCCAAGAAGGGAGCGAAAAAAGCATGACGGATGCCTACGCATTTCTCTACAATGGAACGCTGATTGTCATCGGCGTACTGCTGCTGTTCTGCCTGATTCGCGCCATCCGCGGGCCGCGCATTGCCGACCGCGTGATTTCCATCAACATGATGGGTACGCTGATTGTTATCACCATCTGCGTGCTGGCATTCCTGATGAACGAGGGGTATCTGGTGGACATCGCGATGATTTACACGATGCTGTCCTTCCTCGCGGTTGTGCTGCTGACGAAGATTTACATGGGTGTCTACCGCGAAAAGCGCCGCCGCCGGGAAGCGGCAGAAAATCAAGCGAAGGAGGATGAAGCGCATGAGTGACTTCTGGCAGATTTTCCGTTTTGTGATTGCCGCCCTGCTGACGCTTGCCGGTGTATTCTGCATGATTTCCAGCGTCTTGGGGCTGTACCGCTTCCGCTATGCCCTCACGCGCATTCACGCTGCTTCGCTGATGGACACGGTCAGCATTTTTCTGATGCTCTCCGGTCTGTCCGTCGCGACCGGCTTTACCGTGGCGACGGCAAAAATGGTCGTCGTGATTCTGTTTTTGTGGATTACCAGCCCCGTCGCGTCGCACCTGATTGGGCGGCTGGAAGTGACCATCAACGATGAGTTGGAAAAGGACATGACCGTCATGGACGAAACGGCGGTTCAGCACGAAAAGGAGGGCGACTGACCATGCAGGTGCTGCACATTCTGCTGCTGGTATTCATCATCAGCTGCGCTGTCTCCGTCTCGCTGACGAAGAATCTGCTGACGGCGCTGGTCATCTTCATGGGGCAGTCGCTGGCGATGAGCGTTATCTGGATTCTGCTGGAATCGCCCGACCTTGCGATTACCGAAGCGGCTGTCGGCGCAGGTATCACAAGCCTGCTTCTGTTCGTGACGCTGAAGAAAATCCACGCCATCGACATCCAAAAGGGCACGGACAAGACCACAAACAACGTTCAGGAGGGGGTGACGCGGCATGGCGAAGATCAGGAATAATTACGAAAAAAGCTGGTTTCCGCGGCTGCTGAAGTGGCTGGACGGCGGTTCTGGTCTGCTCGATGACGCCATGGCGCACGAACTGGACGAAGGCAGTGAAGAGCACCTGCTGCCCGACTCGCAGGACGCCCTCACCCGCGAAACGAAATTCGAGCAGCACCGTCAGGAGAGCTTGGACAAGGACGAGACGCTGTACGAGCGCTACCATCAATGGGCGCACACGCGCGGCAAGAAGCTGCTGACGTGGCTGTACCGTCTGCTGGCGGTGGTTGTGTGCTTCTCCATCATCTGGGTGCTGCTGCAGACGGCCAGCTACCTGCCGCCGTTCGGCAATCCCGACAACCCGGTCAACAACGAAGTCAGCCAGCGCTATATCGAGAAGGGAATGGAGGAAACCGGCGCGGTCAACATCGTTGCGGGCATGATTCTGGACTACCGCGCATTTGACACCTTGGGCGAATCGAACGTGCTGTTCATTGCCGCCTGCTCGGTGCTGATTCTGCTGCGCGTATCCGGCAGCAAGGACGGCAAGCCCTCCACCGAACAGCTGGAAGCCGAAGCCGACGACCGCATGTATGAGCCGAAGAACGACGCCATCCTGCAGCACGCGGCGAATTTTCTTGTGCCGCTGATTCTCATGTTCGGCGTGTACGTCATTCTGAACGGACATATTTCCCCCGGCGGCGGCTTCTCCGGCGGCGCGATTATGGGCGCAGGGCTGATTCTGTACCTGAACGCGTTCGGCTTCAAGCGCACGGAGCGTTTCTTCACTTTCACGACGTTCAAGATTGTGTCCTGCGTCGCGCTGTCGTTCTATGCGCTGAGCAAGGCGTACAGCTTCTTCACCGGCGCGAACCATCTGCCGTCCATCATCACAACGGGTACGCCCGGCATGATTTTCTCCGCAGGGCTGATTCCGTACCTGAACATCGCCGTCGGACTGGTCGTCTGCTGCACGATGTACGCCTTCTATACGCTTTTCAGAAAGGGGGACATGTAAGCCATGAATTTTACAAACTACGAAGAAATGGCTGCCATGATTCTCTTCGGCATCGGCTTCACGACGCTGCTGCTGCACAAGAACATGATTAAGAAAATTATCGGTTTCTCGATGATGGACAGCGCCATTTACCTTTTTCTGGCGGTCAAGGGCTACATTGCGGGGCGGAAAGCGCCGATTGTGGTGGACGGCATTACGTCCATGGAAGCCTACATCAACCCCATTCCGGCAGGTCTGGTGCTGACGGGCATCGTCGTCTCCGTGTCGGTGACGGCGCTGATGCTCGCGCTGACCGTCCGGCTCTATCGGCAGTATCACACGCTGGATATTGACGAGATTACCGCACTCTGCCGGAAGGAGGAGGAAACCTGATGTCACAGCCGCTCTGGCATTCCATCCCCTATCTGTGCATCCTGCTGCCGCTGGGTTCGGCGGCAGTGACCAGCGTCCTCAAGCCCCGGTGGGCGCGGTATTGGACGATGTTCGCGCTGCTGGTGGTCACGTCGCTCTCTGGCGTGATTTCCGCCATTTTCGCATCCGGCGCGGAGAGCTACACCTACATGATGGGTCACTTTCCCGCGCCGTGGGGCAACGAAATCCGTGCGGGTCAGCTGGAGGCCGTGACTGCCCTGTTCTTCAGCCTGATTATGCTGCTGAGTCTGCTCGGCGGCTTGAAAAAGATTGACGAGCACATTGACCAGAACAAGGTCAGCCTGTACTACGTCGTGCTGCTGCTGCTGACGGCGGCGCTGATGGCGCAGGTGTACACGAACGATATTTTCACCGCCTACGTCTTCCTTGAAATCATGACGCTGGCGGCGTGTGCGCTGATTGCCATCCGCAAGCGCGGGCGCACGCTCGTCGCCGCGACGCGCTACATGATCATGAACCTGATCGGCTCAGGTCTTTTCCTGCTGGGCATCATCCTGCTGTATGACCTGACGGGTCACCTGCTGATGAGCAACATGAAGGAAGCGGTTGCGGCACTGGCGAAGTCCGGGCAGTATCAAGTGCCGCTGACGATTGTCGTCGCGCTGATTTCCATCGGTCTGTCCATCAAGAGCGCCCTCTTCCCGTTCCACACATGGGTGCCGGATGCCTACGCCTATTCTACCCCGACGTCCGCTGCGGTGCTGTCCTCCTTGGTCAGCAAGGGCTATATCTTCCTGCTGATGAAAATTATGTACCGCGTAATTGGGCTGGACGTCATCGTCTCCACTGGCATTCAGGATGTGCTGTTCGTTTTCGCGCTTGTCGGCATGGTGATGGGCAGCATTTCCGCCATTCGTCAGACCGACATTCGCCGGATGATTGCGTTCTCCTCCGTCGCGCAGATTGGCTATGTCTTCATGGGCATCGGCTTGGGCACGGATGAAGGCATGATGGCGGCAACGTTCCACATCTTCAGCCACGCGGTGTGCAAGAGTATGCTCTTCCTCGCCGCGGGCGGTCTGGCGGACGCTTCCAACAACTCCAAGAAGTTCCGTGATCTGCGCGGTGCGGGCTTCCGCAGCCCGATTGCAGGCGTGGCTTTCACCATCGGCGCGCTGAGCATGGTTGGCTTCCCGTTCCTCGGCGGATTCGCATCGAAGCTGAATTTCGCCCTTGCCGCGATGGATGTCGGCGGTGCGCGGACGATGCTGGTGCTGATTACGCTGGCAATTTCGACGTGGCTGAACACGCTGTACTTCCTGCGCACAGTGATTACGCTCTACCGCAAGCCTGTGCCGGGGGCGGTGTATTCCGTCGCCCGCGGTCAGCGCGGCTTCTGCTTCAATGCCTCGCTGGTGGCGTTCTCCATCGTCAATGTGGCGCTGGGGCTTTTCGCGCAAACCTTCGTCAGCGCCATCACCGCGGGTTTGGCGACATTTGGGTAAGGGAGGAAACGAATGATGAATCTATGGTTGCTTCTTCCTCTGCTGCTGCCCGTGCTGGCGGGGCTGCTTCTGCTGACAAAGCCGTTCGCGGAGGGGAAAATCCGCCGCCTGACGGTGCAAATCGGGTTGATTTTGACGCTCGTGTCGCTGCTTCCGGCGTTTCTGACGTCTGGGCGCGACCTGACGCTCTTCACGCTGTCGGACAACGTGGAGATTGCGCTGCATGTGGACGGCATCGGCATGTGCTTCTGTGTGCTGATGGCGTTCGTCTGGACGGCAGCGGGGTTCTACTCGTTTGACTACATGGCGCACGAGGGGCATGAAAAGCGCTTCTACTGCCTGTATCTGCTGACGCTGGGCGTGCTGATGGGGCTGTGCATGTCCAGGAGTCTGGTCACCTTCTACATGTTCTACGAAGCCATGACGCTGCTGACCATGCCGCTGGTGATGCACTCCGGCAGCAAGGAAGCGGTCGCGGCAGGCATTAAGTACCTGATTTACTCCGTCGTCGGCGCGTCACTGGTGCTGCTTGGTATTTTCGCGATTGCCCCGTACGCGCAGTCGCTGTCCTTCGCGCCCGGCGGTGCGCTGGACATGGCGAAAGTCGCGGGGCACGAGGGCTTTGTGCTGGCGATTGGCGGCGTGATGCTGCTTGGCTTCGGCGCGAAGGCGGGTCTGTATCCGCTGCACGGCTGGCTGCCGACGGCGCACCCGGCCGCGCCTTCCCCTGCGTCGGCGGTGCTGTCCGGCGTCATTACGAAAGCGGGCGTGCTGGGTCTTTTGCGCGTCATTTACTGCTTCCTCGGCGCACAGAATCTGCGCGGAACGTGGGTGCAGACGGTGCTGATGGCGCTCTCGCTCTTGACGGTTTTCATCGGTTCGCTGCTGGCGTACCGGGAGCATCACCTCAAAAAGCGGCTGGCATGGTCTACGGTCAGTCAGGTGAGCTACATCGTGTTCGGGTTGAGCACGCTGCATCCGCTGGGGCTGCTCGGCGCCATGCTGCACGTCGTGTGCCACTCACTGGTCAAGGACGTGCTGTTCATGGGCGCGGGCGCAGTCATCCTGAAAACAGGCGAAACGCAGGTGGATGCCCTCCGTGGTATCGGCAAGCGGATGCCCGTGACGATGTGGTGCTTCGCTATCGGCAGCCTTGGGCTGATTGGCATTCCGCCGTGTCTGGGCTTTTTCAGCAAGTGGGAGCTGGCGCAGGGCAGCCTTGCCATGACGGGCGTAGCTTCATGGCTGAACTGGTTTGGGCCCGTTGTGCTGTTGCTCTCCGCCCTGTTGACGGCAGGCTACCTGATGCCGATTGTTCTGCGCGGCTTCTTCCCCGGAAAAGACGCACAAGTCGGCGAAAAGTGCGAAGCGTCCGCGTCGATGCTCATTCCCATGCTGGTGCTGACGGTGCTGTCGGTGGTGCTGGGCATGTTCCCGTCGCTGCTGACCGACCTTCTTTCCCCCATTTTGACCGCACTGCTGTAAGGAGGAAGCGCATATGCTGTTATTCTTGACCATCGCGCTGCCCATGCTTGGCGGCGCGGCAATGGGACTGATGCGCTTTTCCAGCGCGAAATCCCGCGGAATCTACGTTGAAACCATCATGCTGGCGACGAGCATCCTGACGTGGGTGCTGCTGCTCACCCGCACGGATACCACCTACGTCCTCTGCCACATGAACAGCGAGCTGGCGCTTGCGTTCCGTGTGGACGGCATGAGCTGCATTTTCGCAGGTCTGGTATCCATCCTCTGGCCGCTGGCGTCGCTGTACGGCTTTGAGTACATGCAGCACGAGGAGCGCCCAAACACGTTCTTCAGCTACTACACGATGAGCTACGCCGTCACGCTGGCCGTCGCGTTCTCGGCAAACCTGTTCTCGCTCTACGTCTTTTATGAGTGCCTGACGCTGATTACCCTGCCGCTGGTCATCCACAAGAAGGACACCATGTCCATCCGCGCAGGGCGCAAGTACCTCACCTTCTCCATCTCCGGCGCGGCGCTGGCGTTCATTGCGCTGGTGTTCATCATTTACTACGGCACGACAACGGACTTTGTGCTCGGCGGCGTGCTAAACGCGGAAAAAATCAGCGGGATGGAAGAACTGCTGAAATTCGTGTTTCTGCTGGCGTTCGTCGGTTTCGGCACGAAAGCGGCTGTTTTCCCGATGTACGCATGGCTGCCGGCGGCTTCTGTCGCCCCGACGCCCGTAACAGCGCTGCTGCACGCGGTGGCGGTCGTCAACGCGGGCGCGTACGCCGTCCTGCGCGTGATTTACTACTCCTTCGGCGCGTCGTTCCTCTACGGGACGTGGGCGCAGACGGTCGCTTTGCTGCTTAGCTGCTTCACGATTCTCTTCGGTTCGACAATGGCGGTTCGCGAGCAGCACTTCAAGCGCCGTCTGGCGTACTCGACCATCTCCAACCTGTCCTACATGCTCATGGGCGCGGCGCTGATGACCCCCGACGGCATGACGGGCAGCTTGAGCCATCTGGTGATTCACGGTGTGATCAAGATTACGCTGTTCTACTGCGCGGGCGCGATTCTCATCAAGACCGGCAAGGAGTATGTGCAGGATCTGCGCGGATACAGCAGGATTATGCCTGCGACGTGCAGCATCTTCCTGCTGGGCAGCATTGCGTTGGTCGGCACGCCGCCGCTGGCAGGCTTCGTCAGCAAGTGGAATCTGCTGACCGCCGCGTCCGCCACGGGGTTGCCAATGGGAACCGTCGCGATTGTCTGCCTCATCATCTCCGCCATTCTGACGGCAATTTACCTCTTCACCGCCGCACTGCCGATGTACTTCCGCCCGCTCAACGCGGATCAGGCGCAATTGGCGGGGCAGAAGCTCGATCCCAGCTGGATGATGCTCGTGCCAATGGGGATTTTGTGCGCGCTGATGATAGGTCTGGGGCTGTGGTCGCAGCCGCTGGTGACATTCCTGCGGAATATTGCCGCCGGTGTGATTTTCTAAGGACAGGAGGAAAGAAAGATGACATCGTGGATTCTGATTTTGCTGACCTTCCTGCCCTTCCTCGCCGCCATCATCGCCTATATGCTTGGCCGCCGGGATGAACGCGCCATGAACGGCTTCGTGAGCATCACGGGCATTGTGATTTTCGCGCTGAGCGTAGTGCTGCTGTTCCTGCCGGAGGGCGAAGTCGCCCTGCCCGGCTTTTGTGGGCTGGGGCTGTACCTGCGTGCGGACGGCTTCCGCGGGCTGTACAGCTGCGTCGCCGCCTTCATGTGGATGATGACGGGGCTGTTTGCGCCGGAATACTTCCAGCATCACGGCAACAAAGCGCGATACAGCTTCTTCACGCTGATGACGCTCGGTGCGACGCTGGGCGTGTTCCTCTCGGACAACCTCGGCACGACGTTTCTGTTCTTTGAAATCATGTCGTTTGCCAGCTATGCGTGGGTCGCGCAGGAGGAAACGCCGGGCGCGCTCCGGGCGGCGGCGACGTACCTTGCGGTGGCGGTCATCGGCGGTCTGACGACGCTGATGGGCTTGTTCCTCTTGCAGCATCAGCTGGGGACACTCGACTTTGCGTCCCTGCGCGCCGCCATGGGGCAGCAGGACGTGACCGTCGCGGTATGGCTGACGCTGGTCGGCTTTGGTGCGAAAGCCGGTCTGTTCCCGCTGCATATCTGGCTGCCGAAAGCGCACCCGGTTGCGCCTGCGCCCGCGTCGGCGCTTTTGTCGGGCATCCTGACAAAATCCGGCGTGTTCGGGCTGATTGTGCTGTGCGCGAACCTGATGCAAGGCAACGCCGCGTTCGGCAATGCGCTGATGATTTTCGCCGCGATTACGATGTTCCTCGGCGCACTGCTGGCGCTGTTCTCCACCGACCTCAAGCGAACGCTCGCCTGCTCGTCGATGAGCCAAATCGGCTTCATCACGCTGGGGCTGTCGGTGATGGTGCTGCTGGGTGACGAAGGCGCGCTGGCGGCGTATGGCAGCGTGATGCACATGCTGAATCACTCGCTCATCAAGCTGACGCTGTTCATCGCGGCGGGCGTGGTGTACATGAACCTGCACGCGCTGAATCTTGATGATATCCGCGGCTTCGGGCGCAAAAAGCCGCTGCTGCACATTGCGTTCCTGCTGGGGGCGCTGAGCATTGCGTGCATCCCGCCGCTGGGCAGCGGATACAACAGCAAGAGTCTGCTGCACGAAGGGCTGCTGGAGCTGATTGGCGAAATGCAGGCGGCAGGCAGCGCGTGGATGGGCTACAAGGCGATTGAAGTGCTCTTCCTCATCAGCGGCGGATTGACCGTCGCGTACATGGCGAAGCTGTACATCTGCATTTTCTGGCAGAAGCACCCGACCCGTCAGGCGGAATTCGACGGCATGACGCACTACATGAACGGCACAACCGCGTTTGCGCTGCTGGGCAGTGCGGCGGCGCTCCCCTTCCTGGGCGCACTGCCGGGGCTGCTGCTCACGCCGTTCGGGGCAAAAAGCGCGTCGTTCTTCGGCGTACCCGCGCTGAAGGAAGCGATTGCGTACTTCTCGGCGGAGAACCTGCAGGGCGCGGCGATTTCCATCATCATCGGCGCGGCGGTGTATCTGCTGATTGTCCTGCCGCTGCTGACGCGCAAGGACGAAAGCGGCGTGCGCCTGTACGTCAACCGTTGGAACGAGAAGCTCGACTTGGAGAACGCCGTCTACCGTCCGCTGCTGCTGACGCTGCTGCCGCAGGTGCTGACACTGGTGTTCCGCTTCATTGCGGAGCTGCCGGAAAACCTCGTGATGGCAAGCCGCGCGACCATCTTCCGGATGCGCAAGACGCGCAAGCCCGTGCCAGTCGGCAACCGCTTCACCTACACGCTGGGGCGCGCGCTGAATGCACTGGCGCGGCTGCTTAACCGCACGATTCTGCACCGCCACCCGATGCGCACGGACTTCGAGTATGTGTTGGACGCTTCCTTCCGTGAAGTTTCCAGCGGCATCCGCAGCATGAGCGTGAGCATTTCCTTCGGGCTGCTGTTGCTGTGCATTGGGCTGTATGTAACCTGTTTGTATCTGCTGCAATAATCGGCATAATTATTTGCGGAGGCATTTCCGGGCTGCGAACCCTTGTGCAGCCCGGTTTTTGCTGCTAAAACAATGGGTTTTCGCTGTTTTCGATACTTTTCGTCAGCGTTCTTTGGCGGATTTGGGCGTTTTTAGACAGATTGTCGTGGAAGCTGGCGGGAAGCATACTTGTCATTTTCCCATTTCTGTGGTATGATACACAACGGCAATGCAAACAATGATTTTGCATCGCAATGTTTGATTCCGGAACAGGGCATTCAACGGCATTCCACGAAAGCCCCTTTGCAAATAAAAAGGAGGATTCCCATGCCTACGACATCTTTTGACAAGGACTCCATCAAAGCATCCATTATCGGCAAGCTGCAGCGCTATAACGGCCGCACCATCGAGGAAGCATCGAATGGGCAGATTTATCGCGCACTGGCTTCCACCGTCCGCGACCAGATCATGCAGAAATGGATGATTTCCCGCGAAGAACGCAAGACGAACAACAACAAGCGTCTATTTTACCTCTCCGTGGAATTTCTGATGGGCCGCAGCCTATACACCAACATCCTGAACCTCGTCTCGCTCGATGCCTACAAGCAAGCGCTGGACGAACTGCACATCGACGTAGACAAGGTGCTTCAGGAAGAGCCTGAACCCGCGCTGGGCAACGGCGGTCTGGGCCGTCTGGCAGCGTGCTTCATGGACTCGCTGGCGTCCCTCGACCTGCCCGCGATGGGCTGCTCCATCCGCTATGAATACGGTCTGTTCCGCCAGAAGATTGTGGACGGTCAGCAGGTCGAGCTGCCGGACTACTGGCTGGGCAACGGCAACGTGTGGGAAATGCCCGTAATGGAGGATGCCTGCGAGGTGCACTTCAACGGTCACGTCGAAATGGGCAACGAGAACGGCCGCACGGTGTTCCGTCACGTCGGCTACAACACGGTCGAGGCTGTCCCCTACGACATGCCGCTGGTGGGCTATGACACCTCCACCGTCAACAGTCTGCGCCTGTGGAGCGCCCGCGCCCCGAAGCGCATCGACCTGAGCGACTTCAACCACGGCCACTATGTGCAGGCGTCGGAGGAAAAGGAACTGGCGGAAGCCATCTCCAACATCCTCTACCCCGAAGACAACCACTACGAAGGCAAGCTGCTCCGCTTGAAGCAGCAGTATTTCTTCACCTCCGCCACCCTCCAGTACATCCTCAAGGACTTCAAGAAGCTCAACGGCACGAACTGGAGCAAGCTGCCGGAGAAGGTCGTCATCCACATCAACGACACGCATCCGGGTCTGGCGATTCCGGAACTGATGCGCCTGCTGATGGACGAAGAGGGCTTGGGCTGGGACGAAGCGCAGCAGATCGTCAGCCGCACGATGGCGTACACCAACCACACCATCATGGCAGAAGCGCTCGAAAAGTGGCCGGAAGACATGGTGAAGAGCCTGCTGCCGCGCATCTATCAGATTCTGGTGGAAATGAACAAGCGTCTCTGCGCACGCCTGTGGAACTTCTTCCCCGGCGAGGCGGAGCGCGTGGGCCGCATGGCGATTATTGCCTACGGTTACATCCACATGGCGAACCTGTGCGTTGCCATGACGTTCTCCACCAACGGCGTGAGCAAGCTGCACGGCGATATCCTCAAGCAGGAAACGTTCCACGACTTCTACCTCGTTATGCCGGAGAAGTTCAGCGCAATTACCAACGGCATCACGCATCGCCGCTGGCTGATGGCGTGCAACCCGGAACTGACCAAGCTTATCTGCGACACCATCGGCACAGACTGGGTGAAAGATCCGGAACTGCTGCATGACCTTGCGCCCTATGCTGACGACGCGGCGTTCCGCGAGCAGTTTGAGAAGATTAAGCACAACAACAAGGTTCGCCTGTCGAATTTCCTGAAAGAACACCAGGGCGCGATTGTTGACCCGGACTTCATCTTCGACGCACAGTCCAAGCGTCTGCACGAATACAAGCGCCAGATGCTCAACGCTTTGCACATCCTTGTGCTGTACAACCGCATCGTCAATGACCCGAACTTCACCATGCACCCGCGTGTGTTCATCTTCGGCTCGAAGGCAGCGCCGGGCTACAACCGCGCCAAGCAGATTATCCGCTTCATCAACGGTCTGTCCGCGCTGATTGCCAAGCACCCGCGCGCCAGCAAGATGCTGCAGGTCGTCTTCCTCGAAAACTACGACGTGTCCAGCGCGCAGATGCTGATCCCGGCAACCGAAATCTCCGAACAGATTTCCACCGCGTCCAAGGAAGCCAGCGGCACGGGCAACATGAAGTACATGATGAACGGCGCCATCACGATCGGCACGATGGACGGCGCAAACGTCGAGATTTCCGAGCAGGTCGGCATGGATAACATCTACATCTTCGGTATGCGCTCCGACACGGTGCTTGATATGTACCGTGAGCGCAACTACAACCCGATGACCATCTTTGAGACGAATCAGGAACTGCGTCTAGCGTTGACCCAGATGATCGACGGCACCGTGCTGCCGGACGCGCCGAGCGCCCTGCAGGATTTGTATCACAGCCTGCTGATTGGCGACTGGGGCAACATGGCCGATCCGTTCTTCGTCCTGAAGGACTTCGGCTCGTACTCGATGGCGCAGCGCCGCATCGACGCGGATTATGCCGACCGCGACAAGTGGAACCGCATGGCAGTCATCAATACCGCAATGTCCGGTGTCTTCTCCTCCGACCGCACGATTCGCGAGTACAACGACACCATTTGGCATCTTGACCCGCTCAAGCGCAAGGGGTAAACTGCATATTTTTGAGAGCACTGCGGAAAAATATCCATCCGCAGTGCTCCCGGTTCAAAAGTCCGGAGCATTTCGGGCTTTTTTGCCGTGTTTCCGCAATTATTGATGATTGGATGGATGGATATCATGCTGCTGCACGATTCCCACAACGAATTTTATCGCACGCCGTCCGGCCCTGCTCCGGCTGGCAGCAATGTTCTGATTCGCCTGCACTGCGACGAAGCGACGAGCGTCGTCCTGCGCACTTGGATGACGGAAGAACTTTGCTACACCATGCTGCCGACCGCTGAGCATGTCTGGGAAGTTGCCATTCCCCTGCCGACCACGCCGGGGCTTTTCTGGTATTACTTCCTGATTTACCGCAAGGACGGCCGCACCATCCGCTATGGCAACCAGCCGGACAAACTTGGCGGCGTCGGTGTCGCGTATGACCACGGCGAGCCGGAATCCTTCCAGATTACGCTCTACGACCCGGCTTACAAGACGCCGGAAGCCTTCCACGGGGCGAATATCTACCAGATTTTCCCTGACCGTTTCCGCCATGCGCCAACAAAAGCCGTTGATGACCGCAAAGACCGCTATGTCCACCAGAATTGGGATGAAGAGCTGCTGGGTGTGGGCGACCTGCGCGGCGGCAAATACCAGGAGCTGGACTTCTATGGCGGCACGCTGACCGGCATTCAGGAGAAGCTGCCCTACCTGAAGGACATGGGCATCGACATTATCTACCTGAACCCGATTTTCCGCGCACGGTCGAATCACCGCTACGACACGGGCAACTACACGCAGGTTGACCCGCTGTGCGGCACGAACACGGAATTCACCGAACTGTGCGAAGCGGCGAAGAAAGTCGGCATCCGCGTGATGCTCGACGGCGTATTTTCCCACACGGGCGAAGACAGCGTGTACTTCAACCACTTCGGGCATTATCCGACGCTCGGCGCCTATCAGGGGCAATCCTCCCCCTACTACGACTGGTACACCTTCAACCACTATCCGGAAGACTACAAGGCATGGTGGGGCATTCTCTCCCTGCCAGAGCTGCGCAAGGACAATCCGGAATACCAGAAGTTCATGTTCCAGCCGCACGAGGGTGTTGTGCCGCGTTGGATTGAGGCGGGCAGCTGCGGCTGGCGGCTGGATGTGGCGGACGAATTGCCGGTGGACTTCCTGCGCAAGCTGCGCGCCGCCGCAAAGGCCGCTGACCCGGAAGCCGTTGTCTTGGGCGAAGTGTGGGAGGACGCGAGCAACAAGGTTGCTTACGGCGAAACGCGCTGCTACTGCACAGGCGACACGCTCGACAGCGTGATGAACTACCCCGTGCGCGAGGCGATTCTCAACTTTGTGATGGGCAAAACGTCCGCCAGCACCTTCGTGCGCCTGATCCACCATCAGGAGGAAGTTTACCCGGCGCAGTTCCGTTACGCGCTGATGAACCTCGTCGGCAGCCACGACCGCTGCCGTGCGCTGAACATCCTCGCTGGACGCGAATGTCAGGAACTGAGCAAGGCAGATCAGCAGCATGTCCACCTGAACGTGGAAGAGTACGAGTTAGCTGTGAGGCGCTACAAGCTTTGCATCGACCTGCTGTGCGCGCTGCCGGGCTGCGCAACGGTGTACTATGGGGACGAAGTTGGGCTGACCGGCTGCCACGACCCGTGGAATCGCCGCGCCTTCCCGTGGGGGCGCGAAGACAAGTCGCTGCAGAAGTACGTCGCGAACAAGCTGCGCCATCGGCAGGAATCCGACCTGCTGCGCCTCGGCTACTGCGACATCGAAGCGCTCGATGATGACACGCTGCTCATTACACGCCGCATGAAGGACGGTCACGACGCGCTTGGGCAGGAATCGACCGTCACGGGCAAGGAAATCATCAAGGTGTGCCGGAAACTGCAATAAAAGGTACAATTGCATAACAATAGCGCCGCTTGGTTTCATTGCGAAATCAGGCGGCGCCTTTCGTTACTCAATCCCCGCCGGGCGCACAGTCGTCCGCCCTGTCGGCTCCTGCCACACGTCATAGAAGCCAATCAAGTTGCCCGGATTCGTCGTCCGATACACCTGCACGGCGCGGCGCAAATCCTCCCGCTCGATGCGGACGCTCAGCCCACACCCCATCGCCACCGCGCGCGGCGTAATCATCACCGACGCACGAACCCCGTGCTGGCGCAAATCGCGTTCAAACGCCATCACCTGCTGCCGTGAGCGGAACGCCGCAATGCAAAACTCCTCCCTCATCGGTTCTACCGCCTCCTTTTCGCCATTAGAATAATATGAAAAAACGCCCGCCGAGGTTCGCGGACGATGGAGGAAATGCGTCGATGATTTATCTGGACAATGCCGCGACAAGCTTCCCGAAGCCGCCGGAGGTCATTCGGGCGATGGCGGGCGTAGAGGAGAAGATGGGCGCGAATCCCGGACGCGGCGGGCATCGGCTGGCACTGCGCGCGGGGCGGGTGGTGGAGCACTGCCGGGAGGAAGCCGCGCGTCTGCTGGGTGTGCATCATCCGGAGCGAATTCTGTTCACCGCAAACTGCACCGAAGCGCTGAATCTCGCCATTTCCGGCACGCTGCGGCGCGGCGACGAAGTCATCTGCTCCTACGCGGAACACAACGCTGTCATGCGGCTGCTCGACCGCTACGTTTCGCGCGGGGAAATCACGGTGCATATGCTTGTGCCGGATGAACGCGGTATCCTGTCCCCTGCTTCTCTACGCCGCGTCATCAGCCGCAAAACCGCACTGGTGATTATCGCCCACGCCAGCAACGTCACGGGGCTGATTCAGCCGATTGCACAGCTGGGCGCGGTCTGTCGGGAGCGCGGCGTTCCCCTGCTGGTGGATGCGGCGCAGACGGCCGGGATGGCGGACGTTTCGCCAGACGTGCTGTGCGCAGACATGGTGGCAATGCCGGGGCACAAGGGGCTGCTGGGGCCACAGGGCACGGGACTGCTTGTGCTGGGCTATGGCATGAACCCTGAACCGCTGCTGCTTGGCGGAACCGGCTCGATGAGCGAGAGCGTACGCCAGCCGGACATGCTGCCCGACCGCTACGAGAGCGGTACGGTGAACCTGCCCGGCATAGCGGGGCTGTACGCGGGGGTGAAGTTCGTGCGGGCGCACCGGGCGGAAATCGAGGAATACGAGCTGGCGCTGTGCGACCGCCTGCGTGCGCGGCTGCGGGAGATTCCCGGCGTACGCATCCTCTGCGACGATGGGCAGGCGCATATGGCGATTACGAGCATTGTCGTGCCGGGGCATGACGGCGGAGCGCTGGCGGATGCGCTGGATGCGGCGGATATTGCCGTGCGCGCGGGGCTTCACTGCGCGCCGACCGTCCATGCGTGGTTGGGGACGCTGCAAAGCGGCGCGATTCGCTTTTCGCCGGGGCTTTACAACACGGCGCAGGAGATGGACGACACGGCGCTGCTGCTGGCGCGATTATTGCAAGCGTAAGAAAACCCCTGCACCGTTTGCGTGATGCAGGGATTTTTCTGAATATGCGGTGAAGCCGCTTACCAAGACAGCACTTCGTGACCCGTATCCGTCACAAGCACCATGATTTCCCACTGTGCCGACGGTTTGCCGTCCGCCGTGAAGATTTCCCAGGTGTTGCCCGGATGCGTTCCAACCTCGTCCGTACCCATATTGACCATCGGCTCGATGGTGAAAATCATGCCGGGAGCAAGCGCCATTTCCGTGCCGCGCTTCGTGACGTAGCTGACCCACGGGTCTTCGTGGAATTCCAGCCCGCAGCCGTGGCCGCCGATTTCGCGCACGACGCGGTAGCCGTTCGCGCGGGCATGGTCGTTGACCGCCTGCCCAACGTCGCCCAAGAAGCCCCACGGCTTCACTTGCGCCAAGCCCAGTTCGACGCACTCCTTCGTCACTTGCACGAGCTTGCGATTTTCGTCGCTGACGTCGCCGATGCAGTACATGCGGGAGGAATCGGAAAAATAGCCATTCAGGATGGTCGAGCAGTCCACATTGATGATGTCGCCGGATTTCAGCACAACGTGCTTCGACGGGAAGCCATGGCAGACCTGATCATTCACTGACGTGCAGACGCTGTACGGGTAGCCCTCATAGTTCAGCGGCGCGGGAATGCCGCCCATGTCGCGCGTCATGGTGGACACGATGTCGTCGATTTCTGCCGTCGTCATGCCCTCATGAATTTGCTTTCCAATTTCGTCCAGCACGGCAATATTGATTTTGCAGCTTTCCTTGATTTTTTCAATCTGCTCCGGCGTTTTAATCATCTTATGCGTCGGAACGATGTGCCCCTGTGCCGCCAGCGACGCAATCTGCTGGTCAAACACACAGTGGCAGCTCTTGTACTTGCGGCCGCTCCCGCACCAGCAGGGGTCGTTGCGTCCCGGCAGATGTGGAAACGAGAAAGCAGGGAAATTCATACACTTTCCTTTCTACGATGGCACTCAGCGGTGGTCGCCGAGGAAGAAAATCGCCAGCGTACCGGGGCCGGAGTGGGAGCCAATGACTGGGCCGACATACGTCACCAGAACGCCCGCAATGCCGGGGATTTCCGCCTTGATGATGTCTGCCAGCGCGTTCGCCTCATCCTCGCAATCGCCATGGCTGATGAAAATCATCTGCCCTTCCGGGTTGACGATATGCTCCTTGACGCGGTTGGCAAGGATGCGGATGCTGCGGCGGCGACCCGTCACCTTCTCCACAACTGCCAAATGACCTTCCTCATCAACGTGCATAATCGGCTTGATACGCACGAGCGAACCGACAACCGCGCTGGTTGCAGACAGGCGGCCGCCGCGATAGAGGAACATCAGGTCATCGACGGTGAACCAGTGAATCAGGTGCTGAATATGCTCCTTGACCCACTTTGCGTTCTCCTCGATGGACATGCCTTGTTCACGGTTCTGCAGCGCATAATGCACCAGCAGCCCCTCGCCTGCCGACGCGCATCGGCTGTCAATCACGATGATTTTCTGATTCAGGTACTTCGGCGCAAGTTCCTTCGCCGCGTCCGCTGCGGCGGCATAAGTGCCGGACAGCCCGCTGGAGAACGCAATGCAAAGGACATCTTGACCCTCGTCCAGCAGCTTCTGGAAGCATTCCTCCCACGTCGCGGTATTGACGGCGGAGGTCTTAATCACCACGCCGCTGCGGAGCTGACGATAAGTCTCCTTTTTCGCCACTTCCGACGTTCCCGGAACAGAGGAAACGCCATTGATTGTGCAGGAAAGCGACACGATGTGGAAATCATGCTGTGCCTCCACCCAAGACTGCGGCATGTCAGTGGAAGAATCCGTAACAATATAGTACATTTTTGTCCTCCTGATGTGCTTTGGGGGAGCAGCGCCGCCTGCAGGCAGCGTCCACCTTCGCTTGTCTCCGAATCAGGATGTGCAGATTTGGAAACAATGCAGCTCTGCGGTCGCGCAAAAAAGGAGACAGAGGCTCTCACCTCTGCCTCCTGCGCAGACACATCAAATAGAAAAGATGCTCCCAGAGTGACGATGCACTGCTTGCTTTTCACCCGCTGTTAAAGCAGGTAGGTGTCCTGCCGTCTGCATCTGCCTTCCCCTGGCGTTTTGCAACGGGGGCATGACATAGCCGAACATAGACCCGGACTCCATTTGTTGAAATGTGGGGAAAACCAGCGTGCTGTCAGACACCCCAGGAGCATCTCCCCCTGCTCTTCATTATAAGCAGGAGGAATCGCCGTGTCAAGAGGATTTTGAAATCTAATCAAGCGAAATTGCAAACTTCCACGTTTAGAAAGGGAATGTTTGAAAATCAACAGCTTTCTGATGTGGATGATGTCTTCGCCATTCGCGGCCGCTTAGCGCTGCACGCGGCCCGTGCCGGAACCCTTCATCAGGCTCTCGACCTCGGAGACGGAGACGCGGTTGTAGTCGCCCAGAATCGTGTGCTTCAGGCAGGATGCCGCCACAGCAAACTCCAGCGCGGTCTTTTCGTCCGCGTAGGTGTTCAGGCCGTAAATCAGACCGCCGCCGAAGGAGTCGCCGCCGCCCACGCGGTCAACGATATCGGTGATGGCGTACTTGCGGGAGAGGAAGAAGTCCTTGCCGTTGTACAGGCAGGCAGACCAGTCGTTGTGGTTGGCAGACTTCGACTCACGCAGGGTAATCGCCACGCGCTTGATGTTCGGGTAGGTCTGCATTGCCAGAGACGCAATCGCCTTGTAGTTCTCGATGTTCAGCGCGCCGTCTTCCACGTCACCCTGAGATTCCGCCTTCAGGCCCAGAGACTTCTGGAAGTCCTCTTCGTTGGCGATAACGGTGTCAACGTACTTGACCAGCTCGGTCATGACTTCCTTGGCGTCTTTGCCGTACTTCCAGAGGTTCTTGCGGTAGTTCAGGTCGCAGGACACATGGATGCCCTTCGCCTTCGCCGCCTTCACCGCTTCCAGAGACAAATCCGCCGCGCCCTGAGAGATGGCAGGCGTGATGCCGGTCAGGTGGAACCACGTCGCACCCTCAAACGCCTTATCCCAGTCGATGTCGCCGGGCTTGGCTTCCGCGATGGCAGAACCCGCGCGGTCATAGATGACCTTGGAGGGACGCTGCACAGCGCCGGTTTCCAGATAGTAGATGCCCATGCGGCCGTCCTTGCGGACAATCTTAGTGGTATCAACGCCGAAGCCGCGCAGTTCGCGGATGCAGGCATTGCCGACATCGTTGGTGGGCAGCACGGTCACGAACGCGGTTTCCATGCCGTAGTTCGCCAGAGAAACAGACACGTTCGCCTCGCCGCCGCCGAAGGTCGCTTCAAGGGAGGGAGACTGGAACAGGCGCTCATACGCCGGGGACTTGAGGCGAAGCATGATTTCGCCGAACGTTACAACCTTAGCCATTGGATTTTTCCTCCTAATTTTATACTGGCAAATGATGCCTGTGAATTACTTCTGCACCAGATGGAACGCGAAGCCGCCGATTTCGTCTTCCAGATAGATGGCGATCAGCTTGCCGTTCTTCACCACAGCGCTGTCCTCAATGAACTTGAAGCCGCGCTGTTCCAGATGCCACTTCGCGCGCGGGACGCTGTTCGTACCGATAGCGATGTGGCCGTTCGTGCCGCGGCCCTGCTTCTTCATCAGCTCGTAGCCCGTGCCGACAAAGTTCGAGGAGTTGCCTTCCTTGATGGGCCAGCCCATGAGTGCGGAAATCTTCTTCGCCGTCTCCATGGAGCTTTCCGCGTCGGGGCAGTTCAGACCGATGTGGCGCACTTCAAAGCCGAGCATCTTGTCCACCGCAGAGCGGGTCAGGTCAGTGATGCGCTGCCAGTCCTTCGCAGCCACCGCGTCCTTCGGCACCATCCAGGAGCCGCCGCAGCAGAGAATCTTGTCGAACGCGAGGTAGTCGAGCATGTTGTTCTCGTTGATGCCGCCCGTGGGCATGAACTTCATGTCCGGGTACACCGGCGCCATCGACTTGATGAGCTTCAAGCCGCCGACCGCTTCCGCCGGGAACAGCTTGACAGCCTTCAGGCCGTACTGAATCGCAATCTGCACATCAGACGGATTCGCCGTGCCGGGGCAGACAGGGATGCCCTTCTCCACGCAGTACTTCACCACGTCAGGAGACAGACCAGGGGACACAATCGCCGCCGCGCCAGCATTCACCGCGCGGTCGACCTGCTCCGTCGTCAGCACCGTGCCCGCGCACAGCAGCACATCGGGCATGGCTTCATGCACGCGGCGGATGGCTTCCTCCGCAGCCGCCGTGCGGAAAGTGATTTCCGCCACCGGCAGACCGCCGTCAGACAGCGCCTTGCACAGCGGCACAGCGTCGTCCGCATCATTAACAGCAATGACCGGCACGAGGCCAGCCAAAGACAGCTTCTCCAAAAATTCCATGACACATCGTCCTTTCTCTGTGGTCTTACGCGTGCTTGTAAGCGTTTACAAGCGGTCATGCGGATGAAGGAAGTCTCGCTTCCCTATCCACTTGACGCACACGAACTGAACCAGTATCATCATACAACGTTTTCCGCCTTCCGTCAAGGGAAAATGCAGCATTTTGCACATTTTTCGCGGAAAAAGCGCGCAGACGGAGCGAAATGGCGCGTCAGGAGCATCTTGCGAAATAACGCCAAGCATGGTATAATAAAATCAGCATGAAAAGAGCGTTCATGCTCTTTCACAGAGAGAGGGATGAGGGATGAGCCAAGTCATTTCGTTCAAGTGTCCGTCGTGCGGCGGCTATTTGGTTTTCGACCCGGTCAAGCAGCGTTTCCAGTGCCCTTATTGCGGTGGCAGCTTTGCTGAAAATGAGCTGAAGGAACAGTCCGAGCAGCGACAGCAGGCGGCGGAACAGGCCCGCAGTGCGGAGCCCAATTCGGGGCTGTGCTCCTATCACTGCCAAATGTGCGGCGCGGAAATCGTGACCGATGCGACGACCGCCGCAACCCGATGCTACTACTGCCACTCCCCCGTTGTGCTGAATGACCGTCTGACCGACGAGTTCCGCCCCGATGGCGTGATTCCCTTCAAACTGGACAAAAAGTCGGCAGAGGCAGAGTTCAAATCGTTCATCAGCAAAAAGCGCTTCGTACAGCCGGATTTCTTCTCGCAGGCGCAGATGGAGGATTTTTCCGGTGTCTACTATCCCTACTGGTCGTGCGATATTTCCGGCGAAGGCTCGTTTGATGGCGAAGGCACAAACGTCTCTATCCGCAACGGCGCGAAGGAAACCGTCACCATCACGCGGATTTTCGCTGTCCACCGCGAAGGACGGCTGACGTTCCGGCAGATGATTCGCAAGGCGCTGACCAAGGCAGACGGCAAACTGTCCGACGGCATCCATCCCTATCAAATGGAGGACGTAAAGCCCTACGAATCCGGCTATTTGAGCGGCTTTCTGGCGGAAAAGCGCGATATTGAGCAGGACGCGGCGAAGCAGTCGATGGTGACGGAGGCGAAGGGATACGCCGAGCGCATGTTCACCAGCGTGGAGAACCCCTACAACACGCTGACGGGTCACGCGAAATTCGAGCCGGATTCCGTCAAGACGAAATACCTGCTGCTGCCCGCATGGGTGCTGACCTACAAGCACCGCGCGGACGGCGAGCCCTACTACTACATGATGAACGGGCAGACAGGGCGCGTCTGCGGCAAGCTGCCGATTAACAAGGGCAAGCTGTACGCGGTCGGCGCGCTGATTGGCGGCGTCGTGTTCGGGCTGCTGTGTCTGGGAGGTGCGATTCTGTGGTAAAGAAACTGACGTTGTTTCTCCTTTTGATGATGCTCACGCTGACCGTCGCCCTCGCGGACACGCAGGTGCAGGATGACGCGGGGTTGTTCACGGCGGACGAAATCGCCGAAATCAGCGCCATTTGCGACCGCATCGAAGCAGCGTATCAGGTGGATATGTTCGTGCTGACAAGCCAGGACGTGCCGAGTGGGCAGACGACGGCGTACGCGGACGACTACTTCGATTACAACGGTTTGGGGATGGGCGACGACCGCGCCGGGATGCTGTACCTCATCGACATGAACAACCGGCAGTGCTGGATCAGCACACGCGGCGTGATGATTGACTACATCACGGATGAGCGCGAAGAGGGCATCCTCGACGCGGGCTGGGACGAGATGCTGGATAAGGAATACGGTCAGTCCGTCATCAAGGTGCTGAAGCAGACCGAGAAGTACCTGAAGCAAGGTCGCACAAGCGGTCAGTTCCGCTACGATGAAGTCACCGGTAGTCGTCTGACCGAGCTCTATGAGCCGGAAAACATGCTGACGAGCATGGAAATTCTCATTGCGGCAATTGCGGGTTTGGCGGTCATGGGCATCTTCATTGCGTCCGTGAGCGGGAAATACAGCCTTAAGGGCAGCACCTATTCCTACGACCTGAACGGGCTGGCGAGCGTCAAGCTCAGCCGGAATGACAGCCACTTCGTGCGCGAGCACGTCACCCGCGTCAAGCACCCTGACCCGCCGTCGTCCAGCCATGGCGGCAGCAGTCATGGCAGCGGCACGCACGTTTCGTCCAGCGGCGCAACCCACGGCGGCGGAGGACGCAGCTTCTGATGCGCACCGCTCGAAAACAGCAATGCAGCAGGGTTCTGCGCAATACCTTCGGCGTCAGCGGCTTTCGCCCCGGTCAGGAGCAGGCGGCTGACGCCTTGCTTGACGGGCGGGATTTGCTCTGCATCCTGCCCACTGGCGCAGGCAAAAGCCTCTGCTGGCAGCTTCCAGCGCTAATGATGGATGAGTTGACCATCGTCATTTCGCCGCTGATTATCCTCATGCACGACCAAGTTCGCCACCTGCGGGAGAGGGGCATCCCCAGCGTCCATCTCGACAGCCTGATGACCTCCGCCGAGCGCGCCGACGCGCTGAATCAGCTCACGCGGGGTCAGGCAAAGATTGCTTTTCTTGCGCCGGAGAGACTGAATCACCCGGAGATTAACGCGCTCTGCCGGCAGCATCCGCCCGCAATGGTCGTCGTGGACGAAGCGCACTGCGTGGTGCAATGGGGCGACGCGTTCCGCCCGTCGTATCAGCAGATTGGGCAGTTCGTCTCGTCGCTCCCCCGCCGCCCGGTGCTGTGCGCCATGACTGCAACCGCCGACAAGCAGTTGCAGCGCGGCATTGTGCAGTCGCTGGGGCTGCGGCATCCGAAGCGCATCGTCATGCCCGTAGAACGCCCGAATCTGCATTACAGCGTCCTGCCGACGGTGCACGTCACAGACGCAATTCTCCGCGCGCTGCAAAGAATTCCGGGCAAAGCGGTTGTGTTCTGCCGACTGCGCGCGCGGACGGAATCGCTGGCAGAGCGGCTGAACCGCGCTGGAATCCCCGCTGCGGCGTATCATGCCGGGCTAAATCGCGAAGAGCGCAGCCGCGTGGTGCAGGCGTACCTGTCCGGGCGCATCCGCGTCGTGACGGCGACATCCGCATTCGGCATGGGCGTGGATATTCCTGACATTCGGCTGATTCTGCACGATCACCTGCCGACGAACATGATTGACTATGTGCAGCAGTCAGGCCGAGCAGGGCGCGACGGAGAAACCGCCTATGCGCTGCTGCTCTTCTCCCCGGCGGATTTGCTCCGCTTTCACACGCGCTGCCAGCAGATTCGTATGCAGCACAAACACCGCCCATTCACGCAGTACGCCTTGATTCAGCGTGAATGGCGGCCGTACCGCCGCGTGCTGCGCTTCTGTCTGCAAGCGCCGTGCCTATCGCAGGGAATCTCCGCCGCATTCGGTCAGAAAAGCGCGCCCTGCGGGAACTGCTCGGCGTGCCGGAGCGGCGCAATCGACAAGGAAATCCCGAATATCCCGCGGATGACGGTGCAGGAACTGTACTGCTGGATTTTGCAGCTGCATCGGGATGAATTGCATCGGCGAAATCCACATCAAAAGCAGGCGACAAACGCACAGCTTCGCGAAATTGCGGAGACGATGCAGCTGCCGGAGAATCTGCCCGGACGCGAGACGTATTTCCCCTATCTGCGCGCGTTTCAGTCTCATCCATAAAAGGACCCCGGTATCATGTGCCTAATCAGGCTGATACCGGGGACTTTTCGTATTATTCCGCGGCTTTCACGGCTTCAAACGCCTGCTCCAAGTCCGCAAGAATATCGTCGATATGCTCCGTGCCAATGGACAGGCGAATCGTGTTCTGCGCAATGCCCTGATCCGCCAGCTCTTCGTCCGTCAGCTGGGAATGCGTCGTCGTTGCCGGGTGAATGACAAGGCTCTTCACGTCCGCGACGTTCGCCAGCAGAGAGAAAATTTTCAGGCTGTCGATAAACTTGTGCGCTTCCTTCTGCCCGCCCTTGATGTTGAAGGTGAAGATGGACGCGCCGCCGTTCGGGAAATACTTCTCGTACAGCGCGTGGTCGGGGTGCTCCGGCAGAGACGGATGGTTCACATGCTCCACCTGCGGATGATGCGCAAGGTACTCCACGACCTTCTTCGTGTTCTCCGCGTGGCGCTCCAGACGCAGGGACAGCGTCTCCACGCCCTGCAGGAGCAGGAAGGCATTGAAGGGCGAAATCGTCGCGCCGGTGTCGCGCAGGAGAATCGCGCGGATATAGGTGACGAACGCCGCCGGGCCGACCGCGTCTGCGAAGGAAACGCCGTGGTAACTCGGATTCGGATCAGCAATCGCCGGATAATGCCCGCTCGCCTTCCAGTCGAACTTGCCGGAATCGACGATGATGCCGCCGAGCGTCGTGCCGTGACCGCCGATGAACTTCGTCGCGGAATGCACAACGATGTCCGCGCCGTGCTCAATCGGGCGAATCAGGCAGGGCGTGCCGAACGTGTTGTCAATCACCAGCGGAAGGCTGTGCCGATGGGCGATTTCCGCAATTGCGTCAATGTCAGGAATATCGCTGTTCGGGTTGCCGAGGGTTTCCAGATAAATCGCGCGGGTGTTGCCCTGGATGGCGTTCTCAACCTCGGCGAGGTTGTGCGCGTCCACGAACGTCGCGGTGATGCCGAAATGCGGCAGGGTATGCTCCAGCAGGTTGTAACTGCCGCCGTAAATCGTCTTTTGCGCGACGATGTGGCCGCCATCCTGCGCCAGCGCCTGAATCGTGTAGTTAATCGCCGCCGCACCGGATGCCAGCGCAAGCGCCGCAACGCCGCCTTCCAGCGCCGCAATGCGCTTTTCCAGCACATCCTGCGTGGAGTTGGTCAGTCGGCCGTAGATATTGCCCGCATCTGCCAGACCGAAACGTGCGGCGGCATGGGCGGAGTTCTTAAAGACGTAGGACGTGGTCTGATAAATCGGGACAGCGCGGGAATCGGTCGCGGGATCAGGCTGTTCCTGGCCAACATGCAGCTGAAGGGTTTCAAACTTGTAATTGCTCATCGTGATGTCCTCTTTTCTTTCTATGTCGATTTATGTCGATAAATTTTGAGAAACTGAGGATTTGACCAAAAAATAACCGGGGCTTGTTCTTCGCAAACTCCCGGACAAATGGTCGATGTCAACGACGATGTGCTTCGGCTGAGCGGTACGCAAAACGAAGCACCCGACCATACTGCTTTGTCCGGGAGGGTCGCATTCGATTGCCGCACAGTTCTCTCTGATAATTCCGGTTCAGCATCCTGCGCCACCTCCTTGCTTCGTGTTTGCTCAAATCCAGCAGCATCATCATACATGATATTCCCTACTATGTCAATAGGTTTTCTGTATTTTGCGTGTATTTTGGAATACAAGAAAAGCCGAAGCATTTCTGCCTCGGCTGATACGATTAGGGTAACACCGCACAAATGAGGTGGTCGGCTGGCGAATGGATTTTTCGTCAGATGCAAATGCAAATTTCGAAGGTTTACTGGAGGTAAATCGAGGAATTTGCATGCCGCAGATGGCGGAAAAGACATCGCCCGACGCGCCGCCGAATTGTGCGGTGGTGCCTTAGTCCAGATTCTCCGAATGGTGCTTGACGCGCAGACGGGTCAGCGCGCGCGCCAGCTGCGCCTGCGTTTCCAGATACTCGCGGCGGCTCTGCTTTTGCAGCAGGGCTTCGCGCGCCGCGTCCGCCTTCTGCTGATTGCGGATGCGGTCGATGTCCTCCGGCTTTTCCGCCGTCTCCACCAGCACCAGCACATGGTTGTCCTCAATCTTGATCATCCCATGCGACACGGCAGCCAGACGCGGCTTTTCACCGGGAACGGTGTAGCTGAGTTCGCCGGGGCTGATGGCGGCAATGGCGTTGCTGTGGTGCGCCAGTACGCCGCGCTTGCCATCGGGCGTCGGCACAACCAGCGATTCGCATTCGCCCTCATAGAAGGCGGACGACGCGGCGAGGATATTGAGCTGAAACGTGTCCATCGCTTACTGCTCCTTCGCGGCTTTGGCTTTGACATCCTCAATCGTGCCGACGTTGAAGAAGGCGGATTCAGGATAATCGTCCATTTCGCCGGACAGAATCGCCTTGAAGCTGCGGATGGTGTCCTTCAGCGGGACATACACGCCCTTGATGCCTGTGAACTTCTCCGCAACGTGGAACGGCTGGGACAGGAAGCGCTGCACCTTGCGGGCGCGCGCAACCGTCAGACGATCCTCTTCGCTGAGTTCTTCGATGCCCAAGATGGCAATAATATCCTGCAAATCAGCGTATTTTTGCAGAATCTCCTGCACCGCACGAGCCGTTTCGTAGTGCTCCTGACCGACGATATCCGCCTCCAGAATACGGGAGGTGGATGCCAGCGGGTCAACGGCCGGGTAAATGCCCTGCTCGGAAATCTTACGGCTCAAAACAGTCGTAGCGTCCAGATGGGTGAACGTCTGCGCAGGGGCGGGGTCAGTCAAGTCATCAGCGGGAACGTAAACCGCCTGTACGGACGTGACAGAGCCGTTGCGCGTGGAGGTAATGCGCTCCTGCAGCTGCCCCATTTCGGTCGCCAGCGTCGGCTGATAGCCAACAGCGGACGGCATACGCCCCAGCAGGGTCGAAACCTCCGAACCAGCCTGCACAAAGCGGAAGATGTTGTCAATGAACAGCAGCACGTCCTTATGCTCAACGTCGCGGAAGTACTCCGACATCGTCAGCCCGGACAGCGCCACACGCATACGCACGCCCGGCGCTTCGTTCATTTGCCCAAAGACCAGCGCCGTCTTGGAAATGACGCCGCTTTCCATCATCTCGTTCCACAGGTCGTTGCCCTCGCGGCTGCGTTCGCCAACGCCAGTGAAGATGGAATAGCCGCCATGTTCGGACGCGACATTGGTAATCAGCTCCTGAATCAGAACCGTTTTGCCGACGCCAGCGCCGCCGAACAGGCCGATTTTGCCGCCCTTGGCATACGGCTCCAGCAGGTCAATGACCTTGATGCCGGTTTCCAGAATGCTCACGACCGGGCTTTGCTCGGCAAAGGACGGCGCTTGGCGGTGGATGCTCCATTTTTCGGTGGATGCCGGAAGCGCCTCGCCGCCGTCAATCGGTTCGCCCAGGACGTTGAACATGCGCCCCAAGGTCGCGTCGCCGACGGGAACACTGATGCCGCGTCCAGTCGCCTCCACCGTCATGCCGCGCGAAAGCCCTTCGCTGGGTGCCAGCATGATGCAGCGAACAGTATGTTCATCCATGTGCTGCGCCACTTCCATGGTGCGCACTTCGTCTTCCACTTGGACGCGCAGTGCTTCGCGAATCTTCGGCAGCTGTCCCTCCTGAAACTCACAGTCCACCACAGGGCCGGACACCTGCACGATTTTACCATAGCTCAGCATGACTGCACCTTCTTTCTTTTCTGTGCCTTTGCGCCGGAGGATACTTCAGTAATCTCCTGCGTAATCGACGCCTGACGCACGCGATTATACTGCACCGAGAGCGATGCAAGCATCTTGTCGGCATTTTCCCCGGCGGAGGACATAGCGGTCATGCGGGCGTTCTGTTCCGCGCAGAAGCTGTCCACCAGCGCGCTGTACACGAAACCCGTGATATAGCTGCGGATGACGTTGTCCAGCACCGCCTCAACGCCGGGCGTAAACTCAAAGTGAACACTGCCCGGCGCGGCGACGGACGCGAAATCGCCCCGGTGAAAGGGCAGAAGGCGCGTGCTGGTCGCTTCGGCACTCAGGCTGTTCCTCATATCGGTATAGACAATGAACAATTTCTGGAACTCGCCATTGTCGTAGCGTTCCAGCAGGATATCGCAGATTTCGCGTGCGCGGTGCAGCGTCGGATTCTGCGCGGGATAGAGGAAGGACTTTTCAATCGGGATGCCCGCCTGCGCAAAATGCTGGCGGCCATATTCACCCACGACGAACAGCTCCGTCTCCGGATGCTCATGCAGCATCTCCCGCGCAATTTTCAGCACGTTGTGGTTATACGCGCCCGCCATGCCCTTATCCGCCGTGATGACGAGGCAGGCGTACTCCCCTTCCAGCTTCGGCGCACCCGCCGGCGGATAGAAGTAGCGGCTGTCCACGTCCGGAACAGTGCGGAAGATGCGCTTGATTTCGCCTTTGAGCGCGTCGAAGTACGGGCGGGTACGGTTCAGCTCGTTCTTCGCCTTCCGCAGTTTCGTGGAGGAAATCAAGTACATAGCGTTGGTGATTTTCTGCGTATCCTTGATGCTGGCGATTCGACTTTTGATTTCCTTTGCGCTCGGCATGGATTACTCCTTCCTGAAGCGCTCAGCGTTCACGGTGCGGAAAGCCTCCGCGATGCGCAGAATCTCCTGCTTCATATCGTCCGTCAGCACCTTTTCATCTTCCAGCGAACGGCAGAGGTCGGAATGTTCCTGCTCGAAGTGATCAAGCAGCGCATCGCGGAAGTCCGTCACGTCCTTCACTGCCACCTTCGACAGTACATGCCCCATCGCGCACACCAGCACAATGACCTGCTGGTGCATACTCAGCGGATGATACTGCTTCTGGCGGAGGATGCGCATCAGACCCTGCCCATAGTGCAGCTGTTCCTTTGTGCTGTCATCCAAATCGCTGGAGAACTGCGTAAATACCTCCATCTCGCGGTACTGCGCCAAGTCCAGGCGCAGGCTGCCGGTCGCTTTCTTCGTCGCCTTCGTCTGCGCCGCGCCGCCAACACGGGACACGGACAGACCGACATTGACTGCCGGGCGCTGACCCGCAAAGAACAGGTCGCTTTCGAGGAAAATCTGACCGTCGGTGATGGAAATGATGTTCGTCGGGATATACGCGGACACGTCGCCCGCCTGCGTCTCGACAATCGGGAGCGCGGTCATGCTGCCGCCGCCGAGCTTGTCGCTCAGGTGCGCCGAGCGCTCCAGCAGACGGGAATGCAGGTAGAACACGTCGCCCGGATACGCCTCACGGCCCGGCGCGCGCTCCAGCAGCAGACTCATGGCACGGTAGGCAATGGCGTGCTTGGAGAGGTCGTCATAGACAATCAGCACATCGCGGCCCTTGTGCATGTAATATTCCGCCATCGCGCAGCCCGCGTAAGGCGCAATGTACTGCATGGTGTCCGCTTCGCCCGCCGTTGCGCTGACGACGACGCAGTAGTCCATTGCGTCGCGCTTGCGCAGATTCTCCACCAGCTGGGCAACGCTCGACGCCTTCTGACCGATGGCAACGTACACGCAGATAACGTTCTTGCCCTTCTGATTCAGCATGGCGTCCAGCGCAATCGCCGTTTTGCCCGTCTGACGGTCGCCGATAATCAGTTCGCGCTGACCGCGGCCAATCGGGAACATGGCGTCGATGGACAGCAGACCTGTTTCCATCGGCGTATCAACACTTTGACGGTCGATGATGCCGGGCGCGGGTTCTTCCACCGGGCGATAGCCGTCCGCCGGAATCGCGTCTCCCCCGTCAATCGGACGTCCGAGCGCGTCCACCACGCGGCCAAGGAACGCGTCGCCCACGGGAACACCCGCGGTCTTGCCCGTGCGCGCAACCTTGCTGCCCGCGGAAATATCATCGGCATTGTCAAACAGGATGCAGCCCGTCTCGTTGCGGCGCAGATCCTGCACCATGCCTTTGATACCGTTGTCAAACATGAGGATTTCGCCATATGCGGCATGTTCCAGCCCCTCGACAACCGCAATGCCGTCGCCAATGGACTTGACCGTCCCGACTTCGCTGCTCTTGGCAAGCAGACGGAACTCGTCGATGCTGCTGCGCAGAAGCGGAATGATGTCTTTGCGCGTGTTCTTCGCCACAAGCTGCTCCACCTGCTGGCGGAACTGCTCCATGCGGCCCTTCGCGCTCCAGTCGTAGACCTCGCTCCCCACATGCAGCTGGAAGCCGCTCTTCAGCGAGGCATCCTGCTGGATGGTCAACGCGACGTCTTCGCCATACTTTTTCTGGAGGAAGGCGCGGATGCCCTGCTCCTGATGCTCATCCGGCGGCGTGACGCAAAGCAGCGTGGCCGTCAGACGGCTCTGCTTCGTATCAGTCATGGTCATTCTCCTCCTGCGCAGCCTTCAGGAAGCTGTCATAGAGTGCCTTGTCGAACGCAGGGTCGTTTTCTTTGTCCATCAGCTTGCCCGTAGCGGACACAACCATCTGGGCAATGTCTTTCTTCGCGCCTTCGAGCATGGCATTGCGCTCCTGCTCGGCGGCACCGCGGGCATTCTTGAGCAGCTTGTCCGCGTCTGCCTGTGCGCGCTGCATCCGCTCCTGACGCTGACGGTCAGCTTCCTGCGCGGCAGCGGCGTTCTTCTGGCGGATTTCTTCATCCGCACCCGCCAGCTTCGCGTTATACTCCGCCAGCGTCGCTTCCGCCTGCGATTTCGCTTCCTGCGCTTGCTTCTCCAAATCAGCAAAGTGATCCTCGCGCTTCTTCATGAAGGCGACAACCGGCTTATACAGCAGCATGTACAGCCCGAACGCCAGAATCACGAAATTGAACATGTGCAGCAGAATCTGCTGGAAATTGATATTCAGCGGCATATCTTCACCTGACTGAACAGACGTTTATAGCCGTCTGTTCCCTTTCCTGCTCAAAGAAATTACAGAACGAAAACGACCAGAATCGCAACAATCAGAGCGTAAATGATAGCCGTTTCGATGAAGACCAGACCAATCATCAGGCTGCCGCGGATGCTGTCGGTCGCTTCGGGCTGACGGGAAATTGCCTCCGTCGCCTTGCCGATGGAAATGCCCATTGCAATAGCGCCTGCGCCAGCAGCCGCCGCAATCGCAATCGCGGCCGCAATCGCCTTCGCGGGAATCGCACTGTCAGTCGCTGCCGCAGCCGCTTCTTCAGCCAGCGCAGGGGCAAACACGGAGAGCATCAGCACAGCCATCAGAGCCAGAACGAGAACGCTTGCAAACTTCTTCATAATCAAAATCCTCCTCAAATCAATTCACCGCCGGAACAGCACCGGCGGGCTTCTTTTCCTTCTTCGCCTTTTTCTTCGGCGGTTCGCTGACCTCGCCGTAGTAGTTGGCGGTCAGCATAGTGAGAACGTAGGTCTGGATGAGCGCGTGCAGAATCGTGAACAGAACGCCCACAAGCACCGGCAGCACGAAGCTCAGAGAAATCGTGTAGTACACCAGTTCCGACACCAGCAGACCGCTCAGCAGCGCGCCGAAAAGTCGGAAGCTCATGGAGATGGGCAGGGAAAATTCTTTCAGCGTGAGCAGGATGCCGCGTCCGCCATTGCTGGCAATGCCACCGGACATGATGACGCCGTAGGACATCAGACCCATCGCAATCGCCGCGTTGATGTCAGACAGCGGCGCAGGCAGGGACATTGACATTCCCTCCGTCGTCACGCCCTGAATGCCCAGCAGTTCAAAGAGCGTACCAACCGCGATGTACATTCCCGCGCTGAATATGTACACGCCGAGGAACCCGTTGCGGTGCGGGCTGTACGACTTCGCCATATCCCGGAAGAACGAAACCAGTGCTTCCAGTGCGCTTTGCAGCTTGCCGGGAACGAGCTTGAAGTGCGGAATTGCGAAAATTCGCAGCAGCGCCGCCACAACCAGCAGCAGTCCCGTAACCACCCAGTCGGAAATGACCGACGGGTTCACCCGCATCCCCAGAAAAGCCATCTGGTTGTCTTCATGCAGCACGGCATCCTTCATGACCGCCTGAATGGACTCGGTTTTCTCTCCGCCGGGGTCAGTCAGAAAGATGGCTGCAAGCAAGGCCGCCAGCAGTACGATCATCACAAGGATGAGCCGTACACGGCTGTTTTTCTTCTCTTGCTTCATATTATACCTCGCTTCCGTGAGTTACTTTTGGGGAAACCATGCACATTATAGCACCGAGATTCGGAATTTGCAATACAGAAAAAACGATTTCACATAATGACCAGATTGGACAAATTCAGCTGCGTCTGCATGCAGAAAAATCCGCCGCGGCAAGGCTTTTTGCGGCGGCGGACTTTCTATTTTAGATTACCGTTTGTGAGTTGCGTTCTCTTTCAATTCCCGATGCTCTTCTTTCAGTTCCTGTTTGAGCGTTCGGTCGATTTCCGCCGTTTCCTTGCGGATAGCGCTGATGTCCTTCTCGATGAGCGGATTCTGCTCCATATCCTCGCGGATGAACATCAGTGCGAAGGCTGCCAGCAGCAGCAGGCACGAAATCCAGATGGCATGTGCGCCGATGCGCCCTGCACTGACGCTGCCAATGCCCGCGCCCAGCGCAAAGAGGAGGATAATGCCGAAGTAACGCAGCATCCGATCTTTCGCGTGCGGTTCGTGCGTTTTGCTCCAAATGCAGAACGCCTCGACACCGCTGCGCAGGTCGCCAATGCACATCGTGCTGGCAAACGCATAGCCGTCCACCTTGCGGAACGCCTGCACCTGCATCGCGCAGGAGAACGACACGATGGCGTTCGCCAGCAGATTGCAGCTTTCGGGCAGGAAGCCGACAATCAGCAGCAGGAGCATTTCTCCCAGCACGACCAGCTGCCGCCAGTGCAGGCGCTGCATGGAGCGGAAGCGCTCGCGCATTCTCTCCGCCACCAGCACACCGAAGGCAAACGCGCACAGCGGGATGAAGTAGTGCAGTACCATTCCCCACTGCCCGTCCATAATATGCGCGCTGAGCAGAACGATGTTGCCCGTCTGCGCGTTGGCGAACACTTTGCCGCGAAACAAGTAGGTATACGCATCCTGCAAGCCGCCGGACAAGGACAAAAAGACGGCTGTCAGGAAAGACTCCGACATTTGACCGTGATGCGTTGTTTTCATACTGATTTCCTCTTTTCGGATGAAGGTGTGGCGCTTCATCACGCCTATTATAGCACCACTGTCAAGCGGCGGAACAAAAAAGCTGCCACAAAAGTACGGCAGTTTGATGTTATTTGTTGCCTGATGTGACGAACGCAATCGCCTGCAGATACCCCTGCATGACCGCCTCAAACTCGAATTGCGGAATATACTGGCGGCAGTTCTGCGAATAGCGCCGCTGAATTTCCTCGCTGCCCAGAATGCTGTCGATGGCTTCCGCCAGCGCGTCGGCATCCTCCGGGTCAACAATCAGCCCGTTTTCGCCCGGATGCACGGTGTCATACGCGCCGTCGGCATACTTCGACGCGACAATCGGCGTACCGGAGCAGAGCGCTTCCAGCAGCACCAGTCCGAAGCAGTCCTCGCGGGTCGGCAGGACAAACACGCTCGCCCGGCGATAGGCATCCGCCAGCGGTTCGCCAGACTGGAATCCCAGCCAGCGAATGTACTGCGCAACGTGCGTTTCTTCCGCCATCGCCATCAATTTCGCCTTTTCCTCCGCCTCGCCGTCGCCGACAATCAGCAATTCAAACGGCTGATGCACTTTCGGCAGCGCGCGCAGAAGCAAATCCAGCCCTTTCAGGGGGATAATTCTGCCCACAAACAGCAGCGTATGCTGATTTTCGCGCTTTTCAGCATAGCGGAAGCGGGAAATATCCACCGTCAGCAGGCTAAGGAAGATTTTCCGCTCCGGCACGCCCCAGTGCAGCAGCTTTTCCTTCGCTTTGGTGCTGCTGGCAATGCACGCGTCGGCGTGGCGGATGATGATATACCGCATGAGTTTCTGCACGCGCCCGATGTTCCGCTCCGAACGCAGCGTGCCGTCCGTGAGGTGGATGAACTTCCTGCCGTGGCGCTTGCACCAGAGCAATGCTTTCAGCGCGGACGGGTTGTACTCCCACGCAATCACCACATCCGGGTTGATGCGCGTGATTTCCCTCGTCAGGTGCTGCGGAATATGCAGGTAGTGCACATCCCCTTCGCCCTTGTGCTTGATGATTTTGGATTCCAGAATCGTCGATTGCAGGAGTTTGCGCTCGTCAATCGTCCACTGGCGGTTGTCCTCATTGCGATTCGTGTAAATGACGAAAAACTCGTGCGTCTGCTGATGCGTCTGCATATAGTAGAACAAATCTACCCGATACGGCGCAGGGATATTCGTAATCAGAAGCACTTTACTCATCCGGCATCCTCCACCTCCAGTAGTTTTGGCATTGCTTCCGTTTCATGAGACAGCATATACCAATTTATGCGTTCACCATCCAGAAGGCGCACTGCCTCGCCACCGTGTAGGGGCTGTACGGATGGAACGGCGTGGTTTCGCGCTGCGGAATCTCCTCCTGCTTGCAGCTTTTCGTCAGCTATTCTTGAAAATAGATACAACGCTATTATAAGGAAGCGGCTTTCAAAAAGCACAGGGGGATAGAAACCACTGTCAGTATAATCTTGAGTTTCATATCATTTGCAATGCTGCCGAATGACACCCTTCTTCAGCAGGATGTTTGCGTACTGCGCGCTTTCGCCTGTCGCGACAATGCAGTACGCTTTTTTCGCGCGCTCGTAGTAGGCAAAGCGGTCGATTGTCTGGATTTTCGCGTCCGGCTCATAAGTCGTCAGCGTCGTGCGGTATTCGTCCCAAATCACGGGTTTTATTGGGTCGCCCGGCACAACCGACATCAGCACAAAATTGCTTTCATCATATTGATCCAGCGGGAACAGCGGCAGAATCGCGCGCAGCAGTTCCGTCGCGCCGATGCCATCCGCACGAACGACGCGCTGCCCCATGCTTTCTGCGGGGAAATTCGCGTCCGCCAGCACAATCTCGTCCCCATGCCCCATCTCGCACAGCACTTTCAGCAGTTCCGGCGAAATCAGCTGGGAAATACCCTTCAGCATGATCGTACCTCCTTAAACCAATGTGCAGTTCCACACGTCCACGCCGCAGTCCTGAAATGTATCATGCAGGCGCGCGTTCAGCTGCTCCCTCGTCACGCCGCGCTTGAGCAGCACCTGCAGGAATCCGCCGCCGCCCGCGCCGCAAATCATGCGCCCGTCAATCAGGTCGTCAATCGCAAGAAAAATCTGGTCTATGCAGGTGTTGGTGCTGCCCGCGTCAATCATCTTGGAAAGCTCCCAGTGGCGATTCAGCAGCCTCGCGAAGTCATCCACATGCCCGCGCTCCAGTTCAAACGCCATCATCACGGCGATTCGCTGAATTTCCTCCAGCGCGTACAGGCTGTCCGGCGTATTGCTGATATAGCGGCCCACCACATCGCGCAGGAGATTCCGTGCAAGGCGGCGCTGGCCGGTATAAATCAGGGTGAAACGCGCGTTCAGTTCCGCCTTGGTGTCCTCCGACAGAGCGATATGGCGGACGTTCAGCTTCTGCTGAATGCCCGCGGGCGCGGTGATGAGCTTCAGTCCCGGCGTCATGCCGCCGACTTGATCCTGCCAGCCACCGCCGGTGGACATAATCTGCTCGACGCACATGGCGTGCTCATACAAATCGTCCTCCGTGTGCGCCACGCCGAAATACTGGAAAAGCGCTTTGACGCACGCGCCTGCAAGAATGCTGCTCGTGCCCAGACCGCTGCCCTTCGGCACGCCGTGCATCTGCGTAGAGACGTACAGTCCGCCGATTTTCGCCGTAATATCCGTCAATTCGCCGCCCTCGCGCGGAATCACGCCGCAGGCAATCAGCGCTGCCTTGTGCAGCACAAACGGGTCGTAGGGATTGTGGCACTCCTGCAAGTCCGAAATTGCCGTGAATTCCCCACGCGCGCCCATATCCGCGCTTTCCAGCACGACCATCGGTTTCGGCAGACGGCGCACATGCACCTCCACGGGATACTCGCCGCCCAGCAGAATCGCGGCATTGAGCACCGTTCCGCCCTTTTCGTTGCAGTACGGCGGCGTATCGCTCCAGCCGCCGCCCCAGTTGACCCGCAGCGGCAGACGCACCGCTGCTTCTTCTTCCACTGGCTGATGATGTGCGCAAAGCCCCGTGCCGTGCGCTGCCGCGCCCGCAAGCACCATGCGCTGAATCTCCTCAAAAGCCCGCTTGATGTACGCCTCCCCTTCCTGCGAATCACCCAGTACTTTACCGAGGCAGTAGAAGATGCGCATCCGTGTGAACACGTCTGCCGATGCCGCCTTTTCCGCAATCAGGCGGCGCTGATAGGCGCTGATGGCAGCATCCTGAAAAATTTCCTTCGCTTCCTCGATTGTGCCGCCGCGGCGAATCACAGACAAGAAGCGCTCGACCTTCACGGCTTTGCGCAGGTGCGTCTCCCATTCCAGAATCGCCGCCGTGTCCGCGCTGTTGAACGAGCTGCACAGGCTGACGCGCTCCGCCGATACCCACGCATCATAATCCCCCGCGCCCATTGCCAGCGCGTAGACATTCAGCGCCGCCTCCACCGATTCCGCCATAGAATCGCAGACTGGGTAGATTTTCGCCTGCCACAGCGAATGGTCATCCTCATCCCACACGTTCCCGAACGCCGCCATTGAGCCGCCCAAGAACGCGCCTTCCTTCGGGTTGTCCGCCACGCCGTAAATCCGCGTCACAAAGCGCCCGTCCGTCAACTTCAGGCTGTGCAGGACGACATTCGCCGGAATGTTCTTTCCGCTGATTGTCACATGCGAGAGCACCGTACCGCTGCCGATAATCGCGCTGCCCATCACATGACTGTCCTCCAGATAGCAATCGTCATGGATGCAGCAGCCCTCCTCCACCATCGCGTTATTCAGCGCATAATTCGCCGATGAGCAGCAGCCGGACACACACTTTTTCCAGTCCAAGAAGCTGTACGCCGACACGCCATCTGTCATCAGCGTACGCAGTTCATGCGTCGTGCCAAAGTGAATGAACGACGCGGGCGCCAGCCGCAGCAGACGCATCCGATACTTCCGCAGCACCTGCCAGACAGCGGTGCGGCAGGCGTGCAGCTCCTCAGTGAACGAGCCATCCGGCTTTTCGCGGTAGAACTGCTCCAATGTCGAACGGCTTGCCAGCGGATAGAGGAAATCGCCATAGAAGGACAGCCGCGCGCGGTCATTCACAAAAGCCGCAAACTTTGCGGGCGTATCCACCAGCGTATACAAATCCGCCAGCAAATCCGTGCTGAACAGCACCGCGCCGGTGTCAATATCCACCTTGCCCTGCGCATTGACCGCCCCTCGGCTCGTCAGCGTCTCCACCGTCTGTTTATGCAGGAACTCGCCAACGTTGCCCTGTTCATCCATCTGGAACACGCCATGGTTCTTGCCCGTTTCCACGTCCTCTTTGAAGGAAATCGCCGCCGCGCCGGATGCGGGCGCATCAATCTGCAGCGGATTGAATAGCAGCAGCACATCCCCCGACAGCACAAGCATCCCGTCCCGAATCCGCGATGGCACGCCGCTCATGCCAATGATAAACTCGTCAAACAGCGTCGAGCGCCTGCCGTTTGGCAGCTCACGCGGGACAGGCGAAAACAGCTTGCCGCACGCGCTGTACTGCGGCACGCGCTTGCTGTCCCCGCCTGAATGGATGCACAGAATGCGCTTGCCCGCAAATGTGCCTTCCTGCGTGCAGACATAACGAAGCACATTGAGCGTCGCGCCGCCGCTGCCCACGCGCAGCCCGTCCGGGTCAGGCAGAACGGCATAGTGCGTCCGCGCAGGCAGGAGGTTTTTCGCCCGGCGAATGGCAATCTGCTGGCGATACGCATTCGCCTGCGCCTCGTTGGACGCGGTGAGTATGATATAATCCCAGACCGGGAAATCAGCCCTGTGCAGCGAGCGGCGGTAGTCCCCCCACGCGTCGAGATACGACTGACGCAGGAACAACGAATACGAATTGCCCATGGCGACTCCTTTTGCATTGCAGCAGCTTTGGGGGCAGGGTTGCGCCCCTGTAAATTATTGTACAACGCAGCACTGCAAAAATCAAGGGGTATTTTGGCGAATGTTGGGTAATGTTATGGAATGCTGGACGCAAAAAAAACGGGAGACTGCGCAGGGCAATCTCCCAACAGGGTTTACTTCGCGTATACGTAATGGTAATAATTCTTCTTGGCGTACGTTTCCGCATACGAACCGGGCGTGACCACCCACACCAGTTTGTCCTTCTTGCAGCCGTCAAACGCTGTCGAATCAATTTTCGTGACCGAAGCCGGAATCGTGATGCGCGTCAAGGAAGTGCAATCCCAGAAAGCACGGAAATCAATGGTAGTCACCGTATCCGGAATCACGATTTCTTTCAGTGAAATGCAGCCGTAGAAGAAGTAATTGCTGATAGATTTCACGTTCTCTGGAAATACAAATTCCACCATATAGTTGCAGAAGCTCACACCATAGCCGGGCAGGTACGTGAGGTATTTCGGGAATACAATCCGCGTTGCGCTTCGGCATCCGCCAAACACATGATTGCCCATTTTTACCACAGAATCCGGCACAATGATTTCCTTCAGCGAGTCGCAGCCGCTAAACGCTTCTTCCTCGATGGTCGTCACGCTGTCTGGAATCACAATTTCAGGCAGACCATAGCAATGCTTGAAAGCTGCTGTGCCAATCGTCTCCATCGTATCCGGCAGGGTGACATTTGCAAGGGCTTTGCATTCCCTAAATACTTCGTTTGGCAGCCGCGTCAGATTGCCGATTTTGCCGACCGTCACCAGCGATCTGCATTCCTCAAACGCATTTTTGCCAAGGCTGGTGATGGATTCGAGGCTGACCACCGTTTCCAGCGTGCCGCAGTAGCTGAACGCCTTCTCCCCAATGCTGGTGACATTCGACAAATCAAGCGACTTCAGCGAAGTGCAGGCGATGAACGCTTCCCTTCCGATTTCTGCCGCAACACCATCCAAACCAAGCGTCTCCAGTTTGCGGCATTCTTCAAAGGCATTCGCGCCAATGTACGTCACATTCGGTGCTGCGCCGAACGTGGTCAGCGAAGTTGCATTCCGGAACGCTGAGTCGCCGATATACTCCAAGCTGGGCAGGTCGCCCACCGTCACCAGCGTCCGATTGGACAGACCGGATGCGCCAATCCTCCGCAAGCGCGGCAGATTCGCAACTTCCGGGATGTTCGCGCTGTCCAGTGCGCTCGCGCCGATTTCTTCCAGCGCCGGCAAATCACGCAGTCCGGTCACTTTCGGGCAGCCGCCGAACGCGTAGCCGCCGATAATGCGCAGGTGCTGCAAGCCATCCAGCGAAAGTACCAACTTTTGGTCGAGCATAAACGCGCCGCCGCCGATTTCCTCTATCGCGTCCAGCGTGCCGATATTCACCAGTTCATCGCAGTTTGAAAACGCGCAAGCGCCGATGCGCTTCATCCGCTCAAACGTGCCAATGTCCGTCAAATAGCCGCAGGAATAGAACGAGTACTCGCCGATTTCCGTCACTGTTTCCGGCAGCTTCACGGTTTCAATATAGTAGCAGGATTGGAACACGCAGTCGGGAATGCGCGTCACCTTCGCCTGCCAGTCCACTTTCTTGATGCCGTCGCAGTCGTAGAACGCGCCTTCACCGACATTCAGCAGCTTTTCGCCAATTGTAACTTCTGTCAGTTTCTTGCACTGGCGGAAGGCGTACTCGCCGATTTCCGTCAACGTATCCGGCAGCAGCTCGGCGTTCCAGAGCGTACACTTGTCGAACGCGTAGCTGCCGACGCGCGTCAGGTTCGGCGGCAGGGGGCAGTTTTCCAGCTTCTTGCAGCCTGCAAAGGCAGAATCGCCGATTTCCAGCAGCCCTTCCGGCACCGTGACCGTCACCAGTCCTTCGCAGTTCTCGAACATATGCGCCGAAATGCCCGTCAGCGACGCTGGCAGGGTGATTTCCGTCAGGCTGAGGCAGCGATAAAAAGCGCTCTCCCCCATTTCGGTGATGTTGTCGGACAGCTGCACCGTTTTCAAGCTCACGCAGCTGTCAAAGGCATGTGCGCCAATTTTGGTCACGCTCTCCGGAATCGTGATTTCCGTCAGATACCAGCAGTTTGCAAAAGCATAATCGCCGATTTCCGTCACGCCCTCCGGAATGCGGATTTCCCGCAGCTCCCCGTCGCCGTAAAATGCGTACTCCTCGATGCGGGAGACATTCGCCGGCAGGGTATACACCGTGCCTTCGGAGGATTGCACCGTCTCGGCAGCCGCCGCACCGCCGACCAGCACCAGCAGCGTCAGCGCACCCGCCATTAGCTTCGTCGTTCTCATGGATTTCCACCCCTTCCTTCCATGATTATACGCCTTTTCACGAAAAAGTCAATTCTTTAGCGCAATTATTTACAATTGGCAAAAGCGAAAGAAGTACAATTGTACTTATGGAGTGTGTGTCTGTCAGTTTTCTTTCTATTCTATAACGGCGGATTCGTCATCCTGCCCCACTCGCTGTTGAAAATCCCCCGTAATTTTGCTATAATCATTCTCGGTATTTCTGCTGATTCAGGAGGACGCGGCATTGAGGCATGGCGGCAATGTTTGGGAAGGTCAGCCAGCGGATTGGCTGGACTTTTCCGCGAATCTGCGACCAGAGGGAACGCCCGCGTGGGTGATGAACACCATGCGTGCGGCGCTTTCGCAGGCGCGCTATTATCCTGACCGCGCGATGCGGGCGGCGCGTGCGGGGCTGGCGTTGTATCTCGGCGTGGACGAAAACTGCGTGCTGCCGACGGCGGGCGGCGCGGCGGCGATTGACCTGACGCTCGGCGTCCGGCGCGGCGCGATGCATGTGCAGCAGCCGACGTTCGGGGAATATGCGGAGCGGGCAAAGGCGCATGGACGGCGGATGGCAGCAAATCAGGCGATTCAGGCGGATGACACGGTGGTTGTGTGTAATCCGAACAATCCGACAGGCACGCTGCTTTCGCCGAATGACGTGCTGCGGATGCATCGCGACGTGCGGAACAGCGGCGGCGAGCTGATTGTGGATGAGGCGTTCATCGACTATTGCCCGGATGCGACGGTTCGCCACCATGTGCAGGATGGTTTGACGGTGGTCGGGTCGTTGACGAAGATTCTGTGCATTCCGGGCGTGCGGCTGGGGTACATCTGCGCCGCGCCGGAACAGATTGCACGCTTGCAGGAGCGGGCGGTCACATGGTCGCTGAACGTGCTGGCGTCGGCGGTTGCGGCGGAGCTGCCCCGTCATCAGGCGGAAATTGCGGCGGATGCACAGGCGAATCAGGCGCGGGCGGAGCGGTTCGCGCGGTGCTTGCAGGCGCTCGGCGTGCGTGTGACGGCGGGGCGCGTGCCATTCCTGCTGGCCGATTTCGGGCACGACATGACGAAAACGGTGCAGCATCTGCGAGCGCAGCACATTTTGGTGCGAACGTGCGATTCGTTCGGCTTGCCCGCGAATTATCTGCGCTTGGCAGTGAAAACGGACGCGGAAAACGATTTGCTGATGAAAGCGTTATACTATTTCCAGATAAGAATGCGCCAAGATGCGCCGCGAATTTTTCATTCTGGCTAACGTGAATGAAACGCAGCGTAGCAGCGCTACGCTAAGTGGAATGAGCGGACGCCAGAAGGGAAAAGGCGCAAGCAGATGGCGCAGGTGAATCTGGAAATAGTATTATATAGGGAGAATTTCGATGCGCGGTAAGAGTTTGATGGTGATGGGAACGGCGTCGTCCGTGGGCAAAAGCGTGCTGTGCAGCGCGTTTTTGCGCATCATGAAGCAGGATGGATACAAGGTTGCGCCGTTCAAAGCGCAGAACATGGCGTTAAATTCGTTCGTCACTAAGGACGGCTTGGAAATGGGGCGCGCGCAGGTGACGCAGGCGCAGGCGGCAGGTGTTGAACCGGATGTGCGCATGAATCCCGTGCTGCTCAAACCCACGAGCGATCGCCGCAGTCAGGTAATTGTGGACGGCAAAGCCATCGGCACAATGACTGCGATGGAGTATCACCGCTACAAGCCCGCCCTGCGCGAACGCATCAAGGCGACGTATGACGCGCTGGAATCCACCGTGGACTGCGTGGTCATTGAGGGTGCGGGAAGTCCGGCGGAAATCAACCTGCGCGCCGGGGACATCGTGAATATGTCAATGGCAGAATCCGCCGATGCGCCGGTGCTGCTGGTGGGCGACATCAACTTGGGGGGCGTGTTCGCGTCGCTGCTGGGCACGGTGATGCTGCTGACGGACGAGGAACGCGCCCGCGTGAAAGGCGTCATCATCAACAAATTCCGCGGCGATGTGAAGATTCTTGAACCGGGGCTCAAGATGCTGGAGGAGCGCATTCACATTCCCGTATTAGGCGTTGTGCCGTGGATGGACGTGGGGCTGGAGGATGAGGACAGCGTAACCGAACGTTTCAGCCGCATGATGGGTCAGGGGGATTTGGACGTTGCCGTGGTGAAGCTGAAGCACATCTCCAACTTCACGGATTTCCAGGCCTTAGCGCTTCAGCCCGGCGTGAAGGTGCGCTATGCCCAGAGCGCGAAGGAGATCGAAAATGCCGACCTGATTGTCCTTCCCGGCACGAAAAACACCATCGAGGATTTGATTGACCTGCGCAACCGCGGCTTGGATGCCGCCATCATCCGCCACGCGCGCAAGGGCGGCATGGTCATCGGCGTGTGCGGCGGATACCAGATGCTGGGTAGAAAGCTGCACGACCCTGACCATGTGGAATCACGCGTGCCGGAGCTGGCGGGTCTTGACTTGCTGGACATGGAGGTCACCTTCGCAAGGGAGAAGGAAACCGCGCAGGCCAGCGGCGTCGTCGATGCGTCCGGCTGGCTGGCATCATCGAACGGCATTCTGGTGGACGGCTACGAGATTCACGCCGGACAAAATCAGTTCGGCGAAAAGGCGCTGCCATGGTTGCGCATCGGCAATCGCGTGGACGGCGTGATGAACGAGCGCGGCAACGTGCTGGGCAGCTATCTGCACGGCTTGTTTGACGACGGGCAGCTGTTCGCCGCCATCGCCGCGCACATCCGCAAAGAAAAGGGCATCGACACCGAAACGCAGGTCCCGATGACCCTCGATGAATACCGCGAGCGCGAGTTCGACCGCATTGCTGATATTGTCCGCGCGAGCGTCGATATGGACGCCATCTACCGCATTGTGCGGGGCGAGGTGTAAGCAATGAGCGATTGGATTTGGGCGCTAATATTCGGTTTCGTGCTGGATTTGCTGCTGGGCGACCCATCGTGGCTGTATCACCCGGTGTGCATCATCGGCAAATACATCGGCTGGATGGAGAAAAAGCTGCGGCGGCGCGGCGGCAATCTGCGGAAAAGCGCGGTGTTTCTGACCGCCTCCACCGTACTGCTGACAATGGCGGTCGTCGCGCTGATTTTGATGCTTTGCGGGCTGCTGGGGCGCATTCCCCTGCTGATTGCCATGGCCCTGCTGGACTGGATGGGCATTGCCATCACGAGCATGGCGAAGGAAGCGCGTGGCGTGGAAAAAGCGCTGGGGCAGGGCGTTGCCGCTGGGCGGACACAGGTGGCGCGGATTGTCGGGCGCGACACGCAGGAATTAAGTGAGGAAGAAATCATCAAAGCAACCGTCGAAACGGTGTCGGAGAACACGACGGACGGCGTAATTTCTCCCCTGCTGTACGCTGCCATCAGCGGGCCAATCCTCCTGTGGGGATTCAAAGCCGCCAGCACGTTGGATTCGATGGTTGGATACTTGGACGAGAAATACCGCGACATTGGCTGGTCGAGCGCAAAATTAGATGACGTGCTGAACTACATTCCGGCGCGTTTGACGGCGCTGCTGATGGTGATTGCTTCCTATTTAATAGGCTTGGACGGCAAAAATGCCTTCCGCATCGTCCGCCGCGACCACGCCAACCACAAAAGCCCCAACTGCGCGTGGAGCGAATCCGCGGCGGCGGGGGCGCTGCACATCCAACTCGGCGGGACACACAATTACTTCGGCAAACCCGTCGAAAAACCAACCATCGGCGACGCGGATCGCCCTGCCGAACGCGCGGATATCCGCCGTGCAAACCGTTTGTTGTATACAAGCAGTTTGCTGATGATGGTTTTGATTGTACTGATTGCCATTGTACGATGAGGTGAGCATATGCCGGAGCAAAACAAACATTACAACTTCTTTCAGAACAAGGAATGTGAATATTTCCCCTGCCACAAGGGCGTGAAGGAAGAGGATTTCAACTGCCTTTTCTGTTACTGCCCGCTATACACGCTGGGCAAGCACTGCGGCGGCCACTGCACCTACACGGAATCAGGCATCAAAAGCTGCCAGCACTGTACTTTTCCGCACCAGAAAAAGAATTATGATGCGATTATCGCGCGCTTCCGCGAAATTGCCGCCGTCGCCGCGCGCTCGGACAGGGAGGACAAATGAACGCACAGGAACAGGCGCAATTTCGGTGGAATCACGTCGCGAAGCCGCTGAATTCGCTGGGAAAGCTGGAACAGCTTGTCGTGCAGATCGCAGGGATTCAGCAGACGGCGGACGTTTGCATCAACAAGCGTTGCGCGCTGATTTGCTGCGGCGACCACGGCGTAGTAGCGGAGGGCGTGAGCCAATCCGGCAGCGAGGTAACAGCACTCGTAGCGCAATCCATCGTCGCGGGCACGGCGAACATCAACCTGATGGCATCCGTCTCCGGAACGGACGTGTACGCGCTGGATTTCGGCATGGTGACGCCCGTCATTGGGACGATAGACTGCCGAATCGCCGCCGGAACACGCAATATGGCGCGTGAACCCGCGATGACCCGCGCGCAGGCGGAACAGGCGGTTCAAACAGGTATCGACGCGGTCGCCCGCATGAAAGATCGAGGGTATCAGCTGATTGCCACGGGCGAAATGGGCATCGGGAACACAACCGCCTCCACCGCCATGGCATGCGCGCTCCTGTGCTGTTCGCCGGAGGATATCACCGGGCGCGGCGCGGGTTTGTCGGACGCGGGCTTGCAGCGTAAAAAGGCTGCCATCCAGCGCGCCCTGAGCATCAATCGCCCGAATGCGGATGATGCGCTGGACGTGCTGGCGAAAGTCGGCGGATTCGAGATTGCCGGGATGGTCGGCATCTTTCTGGGCGGACTGCGCCATCATCTGCCGATTGTCATCGACGGTGTGATTTCGGCAGTCGCGGCACTCACGGCAGTGCGCATCGACCCGGCGTCAAAATCCGCCATGCTCCCCTCGCACATGAGCCACGAGCCAGCCGTGGTGCGCATCATGTCGGAATTGGGCATGTCCCCCATCATCCACGCTGATATGGCGCTGGGCGAAGGCACAGGCGCGGTGTCGCTGATTCCCCTGCTGGATATGGCGCTCAAGGTTTACCACGGGCCGCACACCTTCGACGAATTGGGCATTTCGGCCTACGAGCCGCAGGAGGGCAAAGCATGATTGTGCTGGTCACAGGCGGCAGCGGCTGCGGCAAATCCACATGGGCGGAGAAGCTGGTCAGCGCGCTTCCAGCGGAAAAGCGCGTGTATATTGCGACCATGCAGGTGTACGACGAAGAATCCGTGCAGCGAGTGGCGCGGCATCGGGCACAGCGCGCGGACAAGGGCTTCACGACCATCGAGTGTGAAAAGGACCTTGCGTCGGCGGATGTACCCCAAGGCAGCGTCGTTTTGCTGGAAGATTTGGTCAACCTGATGGCGAACGAGATGTTTGGCGGCGGCGATACATCCCGCATCCTCCCGGCGCTAAACGCCCTCGCGTGCAAGTGCCAGCACCTGATTCTGGTCACGAACGACGTTTTTTCCGACGGCATCCAGTATCCCAACTCCACGCGGGAATACCTGCGGCAGCTGGCAAAAATCAACGCTGAAGCCGCAAAAATGGCGGACTGCGTGGTCGAAGTCGTCTATTCCATCCCCGTCTGTGTGAAAGGAGCGCTCCCATGCGTGTAATCCGCTCGCTGTGCATCGCGTTTTCCACCTATTCGCGCATTCCTGTGCCGCAGGTGGCTTGGACAGACGAAAACCGCAAGTATTCGATGTGCTTTTTTCCTCTCATCGGCGCGGTAATTGGGCTGCTGCTGTGGGGCTGGCTGGCGCTGTGTGACGCGCTGGGCTTCGGAGCCTTGCTGCGCGGCGCGGTCGGGGCACTGCTGCCGATTCTCGTCACCGGCGGCATCCACATGGACGGTTTCATGGACACCAGCGACGCACTGGCATCATGGCAATCGCCGGAAAAGCGGCTGGAAATCCTCAAGGACAGCCACGTCGGGGCGTTCGCTGTGCTGGGCTGCGCGGGCTATCTGCTGCTGGACGCGGCGCTGCTCAGCGAACTGCCGACAACCCTTGCGCCGATGATGATTGGCTGCTTCATGCTGTCGCGGGCGTGCAGCGCGTGGGCAATGTCCGCGTTTAGGAACGCCCGACCCAAGGGGATGCTCGATGCTTTTGCGCAGGCGGCACAGCGGCGGATGCTGACCATCAGCTGCACGGTGTACGCCGCTCTCTGCGCAGTGCTATGGGCGATTGTCGGCGGATGGCTGGCGATTCCGTGCCTGTTAGCCGCGATTCTGTGCGCATGGTACTATCGGCACATGTCGTACAAACAGTTCGGCGGCATCACCGGCGACCTTGCGGGCTGGTTTCTGCAAATCACAGAACTCACACTGACGTCAGTCATTGTCATCGGAGGAAAGCTATTATGAAGCTGTACATTGGCGGCGTTTATCAAGGTCAGGAAGAACTCGCCCGCGCGGAGAATCCCGGGCTTCCCTGCTATCCTGATTTTCACGAGACCATCCGCCACGCCGTCTTGGAGGCGCATCAAGACCCGCGCGAATTTGCCCGGCAGTTCTGCGCCGCGCACCCGGACGCCATCGTCATCGCGAACGAAGTCGGCGCGGGCGTCGTGCCGATTGTAAAGGAGGAACGCCTCTTCCGCGAGGCGGTCGGGCGCGCGCTGTGCATCGTCGCGCAGGAATCGGAAAGCGTCACGCGCTGCGTCTGCGGAATCGGGGTGCGCATCAAATGAAGTGGATTCTCATCCGCCACGGGCAGACGCAGGGTAACCGTGAGCACCGCTACATCGGCTGCCGCACGGACGAGCCGCTGTGCCCCGAAGGAATTGCGCAATTGCAGAATCGGCACTATCCGCCCGTGTCGCGCGTGTTTGTCAGCCCCATGCGCCGCTGCGTGGAAACGGCGGATCTCCTCTATCCCGGCGTTCCGCAGACCATCATCGGCAGCTTCCGCGAGTGTGATTTCGGTGACTTTGAGAACAAGAATTACGCAGAATTGAACGGCCGCGCCGACTATCAGGCGTGGATTGACTCCGGCGGCGAGCTGCCCTTCCCGCATGGCGAAAGCAGGGCGCAGTTTGCCGCACGGTGTGTGACCGCATTCGAGCAGATTCACCAGCAAGACGAGGACTGCGCGGTGGTGGCGCACGGCGGGACGCTCATGGCGATTATGGAAAAGTTCGCTGTGCCGGAGGGCAGGTATTTTGACTTTCAAGTCGGGAATGGAGAAGGGTTTGTGATGGAGGAAGATGGCACATATAGGCGGATTGCAATCAAATAGAGGGGCAGTTCGCGCTCCCCTCTTTCGGCATCACAGGTCGGTTCGATTCTCTTCCGCTTCCCAATCCACTTGGAAGGTGAGCGTCCCCTTTTCGGTGTCAACCACCTTTTTCAGGATACGGCTGTTTCCGTCAGGACGGATGAACCCCGCATCCCGCGCTTCCTTGCTGCCGACCGTCGCAAAGTAAGCAGTAATGTGACCGCCGTTTCCTTTTCTCGGTGTCAGTCTCATTGCTTCTTGTAGAGCTTGTAGACCAGCACGACGAGAATCGCCGCGAGGACAACCTGAATTACATCCAGTACGATTTCCATGCCTGCTTTTCCTCCCCCCTGCCTGATGGTTTCATCATAGCATAGTTTTGCACCCGCGTCAAATGTTTTTTGTGATTTTTGCGGCAAAAATCACTTTTGCCTATTGTATCCCGCCATCCGTATGTTATAATAGAATTGTCAATAAACGCTATCAGAAAGGAGATGTCCACATGGACGAACATGGAGAATCCGGCTTGACGGATTATCAGCTGCGCTTTCTACTTCGCGAACTGCTTGCCTACGCAGAGCAAGCCCCGGATAAAGACGCGATTGTCAAGCATCTGGAAGATCTTCTGCGTGACGGCGAGAATGACTGATATGCATTATTTTACAGAAAGGTGGCATTGAACATGACAAATCCGCGTTTCGATGAGCTTCTCAAGCAAATCAAGGATTACGCGGAGGAATGCAACGACGCGCAGAAGATTATTCAGTACCTCGACAAGCTGATGGAGGACGTGCGGAGCGGCAAAAAGGTTTGAGTTCCGCAGCAGTTTCTGCTGCTTTCCCGCCGAACTTCGCAAAAAATCATAAAAAAAGACATTTTCCCTCTTGACAGGGCGCTGGAAACATGCTATAATTAGTTCTGTTCGCAAGGTTGACCCCTTCGGCGAGAGTCGAAACCTTCGGAACATGACTGGGTGTAGCGCAGTTTGGTAGCGTGCTTGAATGGGGTTCAAGAGGTCGGAAGTTCGAATCTTCTCACCCAGACATCGAAGCGATTGAAAAATCGCTTCTTTTTTTGTACTTTTGGACAGATTTTCGTCTATTATGGTTGAAATTTATGCCGTATAGCACATGATTTTGCAAGAGGCACAGATTCCGTTGCTTCCGAGCTTCTGCCCCTTTTCCGCCTCGAAAACCGCATTTTCGCCTATTTTCACGCCGTTTCAGGGGGCAATGGGGTTATAACGGGGTTATAAAATTTGCCCGGAATCCCTTGAAATTAGCCGCTTTCAGGGACATGCTGCTGTACCGGCGGGGTTATAAAATTGCGGAAATTCGTCAGTGTTCTCTCATTCGGCGGCGGAATCCACTTCCAAGCGGGTCAGGTAATTGACCATCTTCGCGGCATCCGTCCGCTCCTGCTCCTTGTCCAGCTTCGTGTAGATGGCAAGAATCATGTCGGCATCGGCGTGTCCCATCCAGCTTTGCAGCGTTTTGAGCGGCACTTGCGCGTAGTAGGCTCTTGTGCAGAACTCCACGCGGAAATCGTGGCAGCGGATGTTGATTTCCTTCCACGGCGGCAGCTTGCCCTCCGCCAATAGCTGCTTCTGCTCGTTGGTCTTGCCGTACCAGCGCTTGTGGATGCCGTTGAGCTTCGTCTCCAGGAAGGTGATGTACGACTCGTACTTGCACGCGAAGGCGGACTGCGACATGATGCCGCCGTTCTCCTTGTGGCAAACCAGCCCGTGCCGCCCTTTCAGCGCCTCTTCCAGCGGAGGAAGCAGCGGCACAGTGCGGATGGCGGAAGCGGTTTTTCCCTTCGTGAGCTTCGGGCGATTGCCTTCGCTGAACGACACAGCGCCGCGGACGGCAATCGTCTTTTTCTCGAAATCCACATCGCGGTCGATGTTCAGGTGGAGCATTTCTCCCCTGCGGAAGCCGGTGTAGAGCATCACCATCGCCGCCAGACCGAAGTCGTGCTCCTGCCATGTACTGCGAATCAGTGCCCGTTCCCACGGCTCCAAGCAGCGGTGTCCGCCCGTTTTCTTGCATTTGGGACGCTGCACGCCCGCCATCGGATTGCGAATCAGCGCACCGTTGGACACGGCGTTGCGGAAGATGCCGTTCATGAGCGAGGCAAACTTGCTCACATAGGACGAGGAATAGCAGCTCAGCTTGTTGAAGATGGCCTGCAAGTCGTTCGCGTTGATGTCGCAGATGAACCGCTTCCGCGTATGGTCGGCGGCAAAGCGAATCATGTTGGCATATTGCTTCTGCAAGGGTACGCTGCAATCGGAGCGGTAAATTTCCAGCCAATTCAGCGCATAATCCAAAAAGGTAATTCCTTCGAGGTCGTGGCTGAGTCCCATTTGCTCCTTCTGCTTGTACGCATCGCGGGCCTTCATGGCTTCTGCCTGCGTTTTGCCGTAAAACTGCTTGTCATGGTACTTCACCTTGAAGTAGCCGTCGGTACGTTGGGTTAATTTCTGACGAGGCATTGATGTTCCTCCTTATCAATCGCCCCGTGCTGTGTATGCTGATTCAATTGTCAAGGTGCTACGATGATCATAGCACACATTCCAGCACGGGGCAAGTATGTTTTGAAAAATTTCAGGTGACAGCAATCGGCGGCTGACCATCCAGCCAGCGCTGAAGCCCTTCCCGGTTGATGAGAATCCTGCTGCCGATGCTGAACGCGGGAAAGCCTGATTTTCGCACCAGTTTCCGCGCCGTGGGCAGGGAAATGTGCAGCTCGTCTGCCAGCTCCGCCATCGTCAGCGTCATTTTGGGGACTTTGTGCGCGGACTCCGCTTGATTTTCTTCCGCTGGAACGCGATTGAACATAGATTCACCTCCGAAATGGAGACGCAGGGCCATATCCGACATGCTGACACGCCGGATGCGAACCTTTTCTGCGTCTCCTATTATTATATTGAAACGATTTGTTTTGCTGATTTGGATATGTCCGGCATGTCAAGCTGCGAAACACCTTGCCGAAACAGGGGTTCTGCGACATATTCCCTGACATTCGGACGACAGGCGGCGTGTCAGAAGGGCGGTTCTTCGTCCACGACGGTGCAGCCGCCAAACGTCAGCTGTGCAGGCGGCGGGATTCGCTCCCAGCCATACTGCCGCCCATACTTGGCAAACTTGCGGGCATTGCGAAACTTCTGCCATCCGCTGATTTCGCCGCTGGCTATCCCGCTGTCCACAATCTCGCGGATTTCGCGCGTCTCGTAATTCTTCGGCTCATCAAGCGGATGCGCCAGGCATTCCCGGTAAATCTGCAAAGTACAGACCTTGTCCTGCTCGAACGTCTCAAACCATGCGTAGATGCGCCCCGCCAGCGTATCCTCCTGACAATAATCCTGCTGCTGTTTGCGCAAGGCATCTTCATCCTCCTTGGACAAGTGCGTGCTGTACGCGCCGGACTTGTACTGTACCATGATTTCCGCCCACAGCTGCTCAAAATAGTGCCGGGACTCCGCCGGATTGTCGAGAATATGACAGTCGGCTTTCGACGCATCCACCGTCACCGGGAGAAAGCGCCGATTGCCGCTTCTGTCCAAAGGCAGGAAATCCATGCGGTTGGTCGTGCCCGCGAACACGCTTTGCCGGGGATGATCGCCGCCGTAGCGGTCGTATGCCATCCGCAGAAAATCCTTGTCGCGGCTGAGAAAGGACTTGATCTCCTCGATGCTTTTGGCGTTCGCCGTCGCGACCATCTCCGAAAGCTCGCAAATCCAATGCCCGTTCAGCCGATGATAAATCTCCTTGTCGTCCAGTTTGCTGACATCGTCCGTGAACCATTCCGGCTCCAGGGCAAGAAAGCGGATGAAGGTGGTTTTGCCCACACCCTGCCCGCCCACCAGCACCAGCATCAGCTCAAACTTGCAGCCGGGATGAAACACCCGGTTCACTGCACCGAGCATGAACGTGCGCAGGTACTTTTCGTTCGTGTCGCTTACTTCCGCGCCGAGAAAATGGTGCAGCGCCACCCGGACGCGCGGCACGCCATCCCAGACGAGGCTGTTCAGCCTGTCCCGTATCGGATGGAACGCCTGCGCGGTGGACACGATGTTCAGCGCCGGATAAATCAGCTTTTCCGACCGCAGCCCGTAGTGTTCTTCCAGATACAGCCGCAGGAACGCAACATCCATGTCGTCAATCATGTCGCTTTTCCGCGTCCACCAGACGGGGCAGGTCATCGACATGCGTTCCTTGAACAGATTTCTGCGGATGTTTCCGGCAAAAACCGGATCGTGGGTCAGCGCCGTGACAAAGTTTTGCAGCGTATTGCGCACCTCGCCGCCAGCGGTGCGGATCAACTTGGCTTGTACAGATTGGTAAGCGGCGGCCATCTGGTCGTCCGGCATCGGCGGCGACCAGTCGATTTTCGTTTCGTCGCTCATGTTCTCATCTCCTGCAATGGTTATCGCGCCCACGCATCGGGGTGCTTCTTCGGATGGGCATCATCCCACAGTTTGGGGCGCAGCTTTTCCACCACGGCCGGGCGCGCCGTCTCCGCGATGCTGCATTTCATGATTTCGTTCATCGCGGGCGACAGCAGCCGTCGCCGCACGTCGTCCGCCATAGACAGCAGTGCGCTGAACACATCCTCCCTCGCTTTGCCCAGCCACGTCTCCACCACGCCGATGAAGAGAGCGCCAAGCCCACTGCTGGGCGACTTGGGCGCTCGAATGGTGCGGTCAACGCCCGCCGCCACTTGGTCCAGCGCCGTTTTATTCATGCTCTCGCTGACGGCGGCCACGGCTTTTTCGTAGCAAATGTCCGTCACCTGCTCAATCAGCAAATCCACATCGGACAGGCGGAACAGCTTCGTGTCCAGCTCGGCATCCTTCTCGGCAATCTGCGCGGTCAAGGTCTGAATCTGCTGATTCTGCGCAGTCAGCTGCTTCTGCTGATTCCGGATAGTTTCGAGCTGCTTGGCAATGATGTAATCCAGCTTTTCCAGATGATTCTTGCCGCCGTACTTTACTTGCTCCTCGATGTCCAGCCCGTGCGCCTTCGCGATTTCAATCAGCATCAGCCGATTCATCGCGTCGAAGGTGATTTTGCGGTTGTTGTAGCGTCCCGGCGGCTTGTCCGGCTGCGGCAGCGGAATGCCCATGAGCATCAGCGCCTTTTCCTGCTTCGGCTCGACCTCGCCGTACTTGTTCACATAGTCGAAGCAGTGGCGCTCCTGAATGTGCACCGTCGTTTCGTCGCAGTGCATTGCCCAGTCCAGCATGTGGACGTGTTTGCCGTAGCGCTCCTCGAACTGCTGCTTGAACGCCTTGAAGATGTCCAGCAGCTGCTCCGGCGTTGCGCCGACGCCTTCTTTGCCGAACTGGAAGATGGTTTCTTCCGGGCAGGTGCGCTTGTCGCGGCGAATCTGCTCCACGGTTCGGTTGCGCTCCGTGTGGCGGCGCTCGGCGTTGCGCGCGCATTGCCCGGCGACATAATCGGAATAATGCCGCTCGTAAAAGATTCGCTCGACCTCCTCAAAGGAAGGAACGCCGGCGCTTCTTTCGCCTGTGCGCATTCCATTCAGCCAGTCCCAATAGACGTTCTCCTGCGTTTTCGCCGGATGGATGTGTTCGGCGTGGGTTACGTCAAAATTGCGGTCATTGTGCTTGGTCGTGAACACGCCGTTCTTTCCGGCACGACCGTTGTGCCGGGTTGCTCTGATTTTGCTCGTATAGTACCTCCTTGCTTGCGGGCGGCGGGAGCGCAGCGACCGGTTCCCTCTGTTTGCGGCAGAGACTACCCACTACAAAGTGACGCACAGCATCACTTTTATCGGTCGGCGCGCCGCCCTGTGGGTCAAAGGCTTCGCCTCTGAACACTGACCAAAGCGCTCCGCCTCTGGACTCCGGCAGGTTTGCCGCCCGTTGGATGCTCATGCCCGCTGGTGCGCATTTGATGCCGTCTGATGCCATCCAAGGTTCTCCACGCATCAGCAGATTGTCGAGGTCGGTCTCGTCCGGCGCGTTCGCGTCTTCTAATGTCTCTGCCGTTGTTTGCTCAGCGCATCGAAACAGAGATGCTGCCATCTCCTCGCGAACAATGCTGCGGATTTCCTCCAGCTGATGACCGTTGAAGCAAACCTTCCGCGCTTGCCCATAGTGCGCATTGACCGCCGCCACGATAGCATCCGCATAGCGCAAGTGCTGTTTCTCCCGCACTTGACGCAGCAGCCGCAGCGCTTCCCGGTCGGCGGGTTTCTCCGCATAGAGACGAATTGTCGTGCGCAGAATCTCTTTCACTGCGCCCTCGCCTCACGCTGCAAACGCCGCTCCGCCAGATATTCGTAACCCTTGGCGGAGGCGTGAATATCAGCGATAATAGTCACGCGATTGGGGTCATACCGCCCGAAGTTGCGAATCAGGCAACCGCCGCCGCCCACAATCCACAGCCGCATCGTCTTGGGGTCGTATTCATGCTCGCGCAGTTTGCGCATGATTTCCGCCGCATAGTCCGCCGCGGCTTCGCGGATGACCTGCACATATTCGGGCGCAACATCGGCCGTGCCCTCGCGCATCACCTGCTCGATGGTCACGTCCGGCACTGTCCTCCCGCAGAGCCGCGTCAAGGCCTCCCGCGCCTTCAGCACGCACTGGTAAGTGCCGTACTTCTCCGTGAAGCACTGCTCCAGCACCGGCTTGCGGTCGCTAATCGCCATGACAATCATGGTGCCGTTGCCGATGTCGCACAGCATGTTCGCCCCGGTGAATTTCCGCAGTTCGGGGATGACGGCGGAATACCCCTGCGCGTACACGTCCATGCCGACCAAATCGACATGGTAGTCAATGCCGCGCCAGTTGAAATCCACATGCCGATTTTGCGACAGATAGGCACGGAACTGCTCGCGCTGGTCGCCGACCCACGTCAGCGGCAATCCGACCGCCAGATGAACAGCCGCCGTGGTCAGCTGATTGCACCACAGCTCCTGCCCGATGCCCGCCAGCGTCAGCAGGTAATGATCCTGATTGCCAACCTTATCCAGCGTGAACTCCCGATGCCCCGCGCCGATGACGTAATACTTGCCATCGTACACCAGCACGTCCTGCGCGTGCGCTGGTTCGACCGCGCAGTAAGTGACGCTCGCCGGGAAAATGCCGTTCGCCGTCTTGATGTTCCCGTAGCCGTTATCCAGCCCAATGATGTTGACATTGCCGAATGTCCTCATATACTTCTCACTTTCTCCGCTTTTTCGGCAACAAAATAGACAGGCTGCGGGTGCAGTCTGCCTGCGAAAACTGGAGTCAACCCGTGGCAATCAAGGCGACCACCTCCTTTCAAAATGCGCAGCAGGGTATAGAAAAAGGCAGTCAGTATGACGCTGATTGCCTCTATCGGTGACTGCGGTCTCCCGACGATACTATCATAGCACAGGTTTATTTGCTAAAATGTGCTATTTTGTGCTGTTTCGTCCTGTTTTGTCCTGTTTTGTCCTGTTTGCTGCTAATTTGTCCTGTTGGGTGCTATGCGCTGCTGGTTGGAGGGTGCAGCGGGGGGTGATGTGTTATCAAGTAGGTGGGCTGGTGGCGGAGGTGCTTGGTAACACGTATATAGTATAGCACAGATTTTTTTCTCAAAGTTTCTCATTTCTTCTCAAAGTTTCTCAAACCTTCTCAAACCTTCTCAAAGCTTCTCAACTTTTTGACGGGGATGGCGTTTTGAAGCTACGGATGACTGTTTCTGTAATTACAGAAGAATTTGTCTCACAATATTTGATTTGCGCGGCATTTTGGTTGACTTTCTTCTATAATTGTAGTATACTGATTTTGACTACAAGAATTATCTCGTTAATAAAAGAGGTGCGTCGCATGGAATTAGCCTTTTCCAAGGGGCTTTATGAAAAAAGTGCGCTGCTGAAAGCCGCCTACTCCTTCACGGAGGTCGCGTATCTGCACTTGTCGCAAGATGACAAGAACTGGTACGTTTCGTGGCATAACAAACCCGGTGAAACGTTGACATCAGAATCATTCGAGAACGCCCTCATCGAACAGCAGCTAAGGAAAGATCTGCTTCGTGAGAGCCGCGATTTACGCACGGTGCTGCTCGCACGGGCAATGGCCTCCACGCTGGTTGAAACCTCCCAGACTGCGGATGAGACGTTTGGCAATCCTGCCGTTTCTGCCGATACGCCGTTTTCGAATGACATTTTGAAGGGATGGTTCGAGCAAAATGCTGACGATACCGTTTGACCTCTCCATTTATTCGCAAGCCGCCATCCATGACGCATTGCTGGCATATCGTGCGTTTTGCCAAATCACTGCGGATTTCACAGAGAATCAGTGCATTTGCACGCTGCGCCAAAGCAAATATAGCATGCAGCAGACCGCATATGAGTTTGCGAATTATGTGCTGTCATCCACCGTTCAGAAAGAGGGAACATGATGCCGCTGCCGGATGTTCTTTTGCTTGCACTTTGCGTTGGCATTGGCGGTGTTTGCGCTGCTGCAGATTGCCGAGTGAAGCGTGTTCCGAATCGGATTTTGCTGATTGGCTGCCTTGCCGCCGCCATATTGCAGGCCGTTCGCCTGTGCCTCTTTCCCAGCGAGCAGGCGCTGCCGTGGCTGTTCAGCATGATTGCGGCGGATGTTATGGCTGTTCTGCTGTATGCAGGGCATCTTTGGGGCGCTGGCGACAGCAAGCTGTTTGCGTTCTCTTATTTGTGCTTCCCAATTTCGCTGCTGAGTGACAGCACATTGACCAACAGCTTTCTGCCCTATATTTTCATTTTTTTGCCCGCATTTTTCTGGGCAGTGGTGGATAGCATCCACCAAGCAATTTTGCGGAAAGAGAAGTTCCACATGCCGCACGATTGGCGCGCTGAGCTAAAAGGCTACGTTTGGGTTCTCTTGGAGGTTGTTGCTTTTCAGCATCTATCCACCCTAATTTCCCCTGACTTTTTCGCGCAGAATCCACTGGTTCACGCCGCCATCTCCATGATATATGCCTATCTTTGCAGCACGTCCGGCTTCTTCAAGCGGCCTATCTGCATTGCCGTTCACGGAGCGGCACTCGTTGTTGCAATGTACCTCTTTCCCGTGCAGTTTTCATTTGCTTCTGTGAATTGGTGGATTTACCTGCTCGTGCCCGCCATTCTCCTGCTGCAATCGTGGTCTGCGCAGTATAACTATGAGCGAATCCCCACAGGCAGCGTGCAGACCGGGCAGATTCTGTCCGCCGGTACGGTGCTGCAATTTCTGCCTTCGCGAATCCAGAACCTCCCCCGAAACACTGCGGAGGACATGAGCGCCCGATTAAGCGCAGCCGAAGCGGAGGCAGTTCGGCACTGGGGAAACAGCAAGCAGGGCAAGGCGGATGTTGTCATCGTCCGCAAAATTCCCTTTGCACCGTTGATTGCGTTTGGCTTTGCAGTATTCTACCTATTCCAGCTGGTGAGGTGATGTTCTATGCTGTTTCCATTGATTGAAGAGAACGACGACCTGACCGTATTCATGACCGAATCGTGCAACTCCAATTGCGTGATGTGTCCCATGAGCCGCGATTCCCGCAAGCGTGGAAATCACTGTTCGGATGAGGCATGGGCAGAAGCGCTGGCAGTGCTCCACAAGCGGCGGTATCGCCACATTTCCATCACAGGCGGCGAACCCTTTCTGATGGCGGAGCGGCTGCTTTCGTTGATGTGCACGCTGCGGGATACACAGGTCGACACGCCCGTTCTGCTGCTGACAAACGGCCGGGCGCTCTGCCTGCCGCAGATTCAAGCACAGCTCAAAGAGCTTCTTGATGCGCACGATCGTTTCGGCATTCCGATTCATGGCAGCAATGCTGCACTTCATGATGCAATCACGCAATCGCCCGGCAGTTTTGCGCAGACCATTGCCGGACTGCATTTTCTTGCCGATTCTCCTGCTGATATTGAAATCCGCATTGTATGCAGCGCACTCAATCAAGATGATTTGAGCAGCATTTGCTGGATGCTCTGCCACAGCGGTTTGCGGATTACCTGCGTCAATTTCATCGCAATGGAGATGACAGGGAGCGCTGCCTATCACCGCGACCAAATTTGGATGCCCTATGACAAGATTTATCCGCTCATTGAGCCGGGAATTTTCCAGCTTTTGTCGCATGGAATCGATGTGAATCTGTATGATTTTCCACTCTGTGCCTTGCCTGAACATGCATGGCCGTTAGCCAGACGGAGCATTTCGCCTTGGAAAATCCGCTATGATGAAAAGTGCAGTCAATGCGCTGTCCGCGATGCTTGCGGCGGTATGTTTTACTCCACTTATCTGCTGCACTTGTTTCCTGTACAGCCCATTGAAAAGAGGGTGCTTGATTGAACGGCAGTTTCCGATTTGCACGCTTCCATGACCAGTTTCTGCTGACAAATGATGCAGGTCGCTTTGCCTTTCTTCCACCGGAGGATTTTTCCCGGTTCGTGCATCATCAGCTTCCGCATGACAGCGAAACGTGGCAGCGGCTGCAGGAAAATTTCTTCTGCTATGATACAGACCGCGAAGTGTATCTGCGCAGCGTAATGGCTGCAGTTCGCGAAAATCATGCCCATCTATTTTCACCCACAAGCCTGTTTATCCTTGCTGTTACAAATCGCTGCAACAATGCTTGCGTTTATTGTCAGGCGAACGGCGGCGCAAAATGTGCTGATTTGGACATACCGACCGCGCGAAAAATCATTGACCGCATTGCCGCGTCCCCAGCAAAGCACCTTACCATCGAATTTCAAGGCGGCGAACCGCTTATGAACTTCCCAATCTTGCAGGAGGTCGTTCGTTACAGCCGCGAAAAACTGAACGGCAAGGACGTTTCCTTCGCGCTGGTCAGCAACCTCTCCTTGGTCACGGAGGAGGTGGCGGATTGGATTGCGGAGAACAATATCTCCGTATCCACCTCCTTGGACGGGCCAAAGTTCCTCCATGATTTGCAGCGTCCGCGCAAAGACCGCAACAGCTCTTACGAGGCAATGCTGCGAGGACTGGCACGCCTGCGAGTGCGGAATCGCTCTGTTGGTGCGATCCAGACGACAACACGGGCCGCGCTCCCATATGCCCGTGAAATCGTTGAAACATATGCTTCATTAGGCTTTCAATCCGTATTTCTCCGCCCGCTGACTTGCCTTGGTGCAGCAAAACGACGCTGGAACGAAATCGGATATACGCCGGAAGAGTTTTTAGCCTTCTACCGCGAAGGACTGCAAGCGGTATTTGAGCTGAATCAGCAAGGCACTTTCTTTCTTGAGAACCATGCAGCCATTTTTGCCTCCAAACTGTTCTGCAACGGCGGGCAAAATTATATGGAGCTACGTTCTCCATGCGGTGCAGCGCTGGGACAGCTGGCTTTTACCGCTTCCGGCAACGTCTACACCTGTGACGAGGGGCGCATGATGGCGGAAATGGGAGACGATGCATTTAAGCTCGGCAACGTCTTTGAAAACGGGTATGACGAGTGGCTGAACAGCAACGTCTGCAAGGCAGTTTGCTCAGCCTCCCTGCTTGAAACGCTGCCCGGTTGCTGTGACTGCGTCTATCAGCCGTACTGCGGTGTCTGCCCTGTCGTTCACTATGCGCAGACTGGTCTGCTGCACTGCAATCCTCTCCACAGTGAACGCTGCAAAATTTACCACGGCATGCTGGATACGCTGTTTGAATTGTTTTACCGCAAGGACGATGAAAAAATCGCCTTTCTGAAGCAATGGATTTCGTAAGGAGCAACACCATGAAGAAGAAAAAACGCTTTCGTAAAGTTGGCATTGCCCTGCTTGTTGTCTGTGGACTTGCCGCGTTCGCCAATTCGTCCTCCGACCACAATAAAGCGCCCGCAAACAATACACCCTCTATTGCCTCTTATTCGCTTTCGGTTGATGATTCTGCCGCTGCGCCCGCTTTTGCTGATGTTTACGCAAGCGCCGGGCAGACCGCATCATCATCCAATTTTCGCGGTTCCTATTCCGGCGACCTCAAAGACGGGAAACGCAACGGCACGGGTTCATTCCGCTGGACAAGCAACGTCACTTACAGCGGCGGATGGGCGAACGACCAAATGGACGGCTTCGGCGTGCTCCAGTTTCCCGAAGGATACACGCTGTCAGGAGATTTTGAGGCCGGGAAGCTCAAAAACGGCACGATTGTCTACAAATCCTGCGGCATCACATGGCAGCAATCGGTCGAACAGTTTCAGCTGGATCCGCAGACAACCATCATTTATGCGGATGGCACAACTGTGACCGGACTCTACACGGGCGGTTATTTCAATGGTCAGGCGCAGATTCAGTATGCGAACGGAGATACCTACGCCGGCATTCTGGTCAACAGCCTGAAGGAAGATGACACTGGAACTTACACATGGGCGGATGGCGCGCACTTCATCGGTCACTGGGTGCAGGACAAAATGGAAGGTCAGGGTATCTACTACTATGATGATTCTGCTTCTCCAGCGCAGTTGTCCGGGACTTTCAGCGATAATCACCCACACGGGGTACTCATTTATATTTCAAAAAGCGGCAGCGTGCTCCGTACCCAGTGGGAAAACGGCGTTCGCGTGCAGTAACGCAGAGGAGGAAGAACATGGCGGATTCATTCTTTCCGAAAGTCAAAAAGAGCATCACAGACTTCCTGTATGAGGAGGAAGGAAACATCCCGCGCAATAAGCTGCTGACGCTTGGGTCTATGATTCTCTTGCTCAGCATTCTCTATGCTGACGAGGCTTTTGCAGGGCATCGTTCTCATAGTTCGCACAGCTCTCATGGCTCGCATGGTTCCAGTTCGCATGGAAGTTCGCACGGTTCACATTCTTCGCATGAATCACATAGCTCGCACCAGTCTGTTTCGCATTCCTCGCACGGTTCGGTGGCTGCACCCACGCATAACAGCAGCACCATCATCACCAATCCACCGACTTCGCGGGTTACGCCGAAGCCGACTGCGAAACCGACTGCTACCCCTAAGCCCACGGTGAAACCGACTGCTACCCCCAAACCCACGGTGAAACCGACTGCTACCCCTAAGCCTACTGTGAAACCGACCGCTACTCCTAAGCCTACTGTGAAACCGACCGCTACCCCTAAGCCCACGGTGAAACCGACCGCTACTCCTAAGCCCACGGTGAAACCGACCGCTACCCCTAAGCCTACTGTAAAACCGACTGCTACCCCCCACCTCACTTCGCTGCCCAACAACAATGCCGCCATGCCTACAACCGTTCCCACTTCTGCTGGATTCTCCGACATTCCAATGCCGCAGATTCCACAGGACAATACTTTTGCAAGCTCCATCAATAAGCCGATTGAACTAAGTGCCATCCCTGCATTTTCTGAAATTGATCCGCTCAAACACAAATGATTACAAATAACAAGCTCTGAAGAATTTTCAAAACCCCAGTGCGATTCATAACACTGGGGTTTTGAAGTACTCTGCTTTCTTATTCCGAGTTCATATGCGCTGGCTTTGGTAACTCATATGTTTCTATTTTTCATAATGTTCATTAAACGAGCGAAGAGGCTCTGTTGATGTCCAGCTTTGGTTACTATCACCCCATTACTCAACGCCCAATGCCTTATATACCGCGTCCTCTGCGCTCTGGTAGAAAACCAGATTAAAGCAGCCAATCAAATCAGCCGGAACAAGTCCGAGATCAGCTGCCGATGTAATAGGCAGCAGCACTTTCTTCGCACCACTGTCGAGGCAGACCTGAAGCACATTTGCAAGCTCGTCCACCTTGAGCATCGTTCCCGCAATGCTGATTTCACCCAGCACCGCCAGACTGCTGAGGGTTGGCTTTCCAAGTGCAATCGAGCAGAGTGCAATCAGTGTAGGAAGTGCAAGTCTCTCGGTCATGCCGATGCCCTGCAAATCCTGATAGTTGATGATATAGTCCTTCGTTGTTGTGCTGATTGCGCTGCTGATGCGGTTGCCGTTCGCTTTCAAATAGTTGAAGGCAGTATTTGCCGCTTCCTTGCATTTGCCGTCAGAGTTCAGACCCGTCCGTTCAAACTTTCCGCTTCCAGGAAGCATCTGCGATTCCAGACGGAAGGCACCAATCATGCCGCTCTTTCCCTGCGAAACTGTATAGACCTGACCGGGATTGCACATTCCTTCGGGGATGAGTTTCCCGCCGCCCTGTTCGGGAACGGAAACGAAATGCTCCTCGAAGGTGTCGTTGTCAATGTATGAGAAATTGACATCATAGAACTCCATGCCGCCAAGCTTCTTGAGCTGTTCCTTGACACGGCGGCGCATTTCAAGCGCGAACTTGAGGATTTCTTCAAGCTGCTCTTTCGTGAACACACCATCCGGATAGAGCAGCTTAATCATGCCGCCGACCATTTTGCGGACGGCAATAGTATCGCGCTGATTGAGGTTCTTGCCAAGGCGGAAATACTTATCCAGCGCATCGCCGTACTGCTCCTTGCGAAGCTCTCGGATAAACGCTGCCAGATAGTCGGTGATGAAGCCGTAGTCGTTGGTGAAATGCTCCGGGCGGAACTTCGGTATCTCCCAGCCGGGGATATAGCAGTGCATACGGTCGAGGAACGCCGTGTCCATGCCCATTTCAGGAGGAAACGGGTCAAAGAGGCTGGATGTTTTCAGCAGCACATCCACGCTCTGATTGATGTTGCCGACAAAGACCATAGAAGCGGTCGCGGCTTTTTCTTCTTTGCCGCGGGCAAAGGAACCGGAAGCCATATAGTCCTTCATGATTTGGATGCCGTCTTTGTCCTTGAAGTTGATGCCGGCAACCTCGTCGAATGCTACGCAGTCCCACAACCCCACCAAGCCAACGGTTTTTCTGCCCATGTTGTAGAACAGGTTCGCAACGGTGGTCTGACCGCCGGAAACAAGGATGCTGTTCGGGGAGATTTCTTTGTAAATATGCGATTTGCCGGTGCTTCGTGGCCCGAGCTCACAGAGGTTGAAGTTGTTCTCGACAAGCGGCAGCATACGGGCAAGCAGCAACCAGCGTTCACGGTCGTTCAGCTTATCCGGCTCATAACCGCAGGAACGCAGCATAACCTCAAGCCACTCTTCTTCGGTGAAGTTCTTTCGGCCTGCCTTCAATTCCTCGATGTCCACATGGGGCATCTGAATCGGCGTCAGCTTGCGGATGCGGATGGGAGGGGCATTTTTCTCTTCTTCCAGAAACTCATATTCGAGCTGCACAATGCACCAGATACCGCCGCAGAGCAGCCGGTCAAACTTCGCTGGATATTCCTCTGAAATGGGAATGTTCTTGATGCCGAGGTTTGAAAACTCTGCCTCATAAGTATCCTTCTTCATGTTCAGGTTGACGGTGATTTTGTCAATGACCGTGTGCATCCCGCGCTGGCGCAGCATGGAGAGAATCTTCTGTGATTCATCCGGGCGGACGTAGTTGTCCGCCAAGATGCGCTTGATGTTCGCTACACCGGTCTCAATGACTTCCGGATCATCCGAGCTACAATACTGACCAAGCAAAAACTCAAGGACGTAGACCGGCACATTCGCGCCTTCCTTGATTTTCTTCGTTAGGTCTTTTCGGACAATCTTGCCGTCAAAGAATTGCCGCAGTTTTTGGTCGATTACGGCATTCTTGTCGCCGATCTCGCCGGTCTTTATCTGCTCATCCATTCTGCTCACCTCACAAGTCGAAGCCGAAATCGTCCGCGAACGCAATGTCGATGTGGAACTCAATCTCTTCCACGTCAATGTCATTTGCAATCACCAGACGGTAAACTTTCTTCTTATCGTATGTTCCGGCCTTCAGGTTGAACCGGACACGGAACACGCGCTCTGCTGCATTGCTGCTGGTCTTATCCGCAATGACCGTCTGACGGTCGCTGACCACCATGCCTTCATCGTCCGTCATGTAGATGGAGTAGGTGCAGGGCTGAATTTTATCGCCCACGGGCTGACGCTGGTGGAACTCCAGCGAGAAAATCAGGTTGGAAACCTTGCGGCCTTCGCTCAGAAGTTTCAGCTCCGCGTTCTTTACCTCAACGTAATGCTTGTTGCTCGTGCGGAGGTTCTTGAAAGCAATCACAGGTACGACAAGCTCCTGCAAGCTGATGCCGCCGTGGACATAGTTCTCACCGCCGCCCTGAACCTTCATGCGGATAGTATCCTGTGGGGCATAGCCCTTGATGGGTATTCCATCCAGCTCCTGTTCCAGATTGATAGGAAGCAGAAAATCGGCGGTTGTGTCAGGAGCAGTAAGCGCATACCGCCGTCCAAGCTCATACACATTGCCGGAAAAGGTTTTTCGGTCGATTTTGTCACTCTCACTCAGCGGCTTGTAGGTGTAGAGGAAGCCGTGATCCGCTGTGATGAAGATATTCGTTCCGCTCAGTTCATTCACGATGATGCGCAGAATGCCGGAAAGCTCCTGAATAGCCGTTTCACAGGCATCAAAGACTTTGGACTCCGTAGGAGCTTTATCGCCAATGGCATCAATAGCATTGTGGTAGATGTAGATTATGTCTTTTCCAGCAACCAGTTCTCGCCGCTCATTCTTCTTCATATTCATAAGATCATTGTACTGAATGGCAACGCTGGCTTTGGGCGCTGTATTCAGAATCGCGTTCCGCTCTACGGTAGAACGGGTGGGATTTCCGTCAACGAGAACATCCATACCGTCGTTCACAGAAATGCTCTTCCCCGGAAGCAAGGCTGCCATGCCAAACTTTGTGATGGACGGGAAGATTGCCTGCATCGACATAAGCTCGGCAGTGCCTTTTGTGGTGCGGACAATGCGCTCGGAAAGCTCGGAGGCAACCTCATAGCGAAGCGCGTCCGAGATAATCACGAATGCACGGGTATTCTTGCTGCTTGCAGAAACAACGCATCTCTTGTAGAAATCCCGCTGCTTCTCGATTTCCGAAACATAGCCAAGTGCAGCAAGGTCATCTGCCGCCGCGTTTGTCCAGCAAGCAGTCAGCTCGCGCAGGAACCAGTTCTGATACAGTGCCTCGACAAACGTTGTCGAATGTTTCAAGCCATCTTCCAGAACATCATTTGCGTTCTTGAGTGAGTTGCCGAAAGCATAGTGGAAGTGGCGATAATATGCATCCATGCGGTAGAAATCGCTCGTATAGAGCTTCCAGATTTTCTTCGGCTCAACGATATGGAATCCGCCGCCGTGTTCCTGATAGAAGCTCTGCATCTTTCCGATGAAGAAGAGGCAATCAAAATAATCCGAAAACCGTTCGTACCATCCGGCTGTGCGCCTGTTTTCGCAGACCTTCATGATGAGATCGACCTTCACAACATGGTCGCTGATCTCGGCGTAAAGCTGTTTCAGGATACTTTCGTTGATGCACGGGAAGATGTCACCCGTAATCAGCGTTTCCGGCTCAAACTTGTCAAAGCGCGTCGGAAGCTGCAATTCGTTCTCTACGGTGCGGCACAGCTCGTACAAATCCTCGTTATCCTCGCGGGAACGCCACTCATGGACGATGCTGTAACAGTACGCCTTGTTGGTCTCGGAAACGAAACGCTCCAAGCCTTTCAGGACAGAGGCGTTCATCGTCTGAGAAAGCGCGGTCATTAGGACATGCGCGGCAAAGGAACAAAGCGGCTTGTCTTCTTCCTCAATGTACCCGGTGTATTTCCGCGCAAGCTGCCAGAAGGCTTCAATGCTGCCAAACTTGCGGATGTTCTGCAAGACGCTGTTTGTCTCCTTATCGAGACCCGCGGCAAGGACGGCGATGATGACATTCTGCGCAGAGGCTTCACTCAAAGCGGCGAGAACGGCCATAATGTCGATGTGGAGCTGGAGCGGCGCTTGATAGTCCCGCCCAATCCTGCGCAGCTTTTGACGGCGCTCCTTGCTTTCGAGAAACTTGGTATAAAGCTTGACCGTCTTTCGCATGGCGGCAGACGGCACGATATTCAGCTCGTCCATCTGCATCGAAATAAAATCTGCGCGGAAGGTCTCGCTGTAATATTCGATGTCCTGAAGCCAATTATCTTCGATGCTGGTGTATGTAATCGGGCAGTAGACGAGGTAATTGCTCTCTAAATCGTCGTGGTGAAGCAGCTTCTTGACGGCAAAGTTGTTTGTGCCAGTCAGCTTGATAATCTTGACGCCTTCCAAGTTCAGCTCGTCAATGTCCTTCTCAAAGTCCCGATCCTCGTCCCGCCAGAAGATAATCCTGCGGCGATAGAACTCCGGCAAGGGGGCTGCAAAACGCTGTTTTAATTCCCACTGTACTTTTTCATTCTGCATCATTTCTCATCTCCTTCGGTAGTCTCGGGATTTTTTCTAAAAGGGGGCTGCCCATAATTCCTCTATATTGTTCGTATAGATGCCAAGTCTTAATTTCATCGCCTTTTGTCCAACCAGAAACATAGAAATCCTCTGTTTGCAGTGATCTTTTATATCCCTTTGAAGATAACGCTTGAGCATACTCATCTAAGAGGACGGGAAGTTTTTGCAACGCGAACTCTTCAAAGCAAAGACGATCTGTTTTATCATCGAACAACAAAAAAGCAACGCCAGGGCACATTTTCCATTTTTCGCAGTACCAATTATTTTCGCAACAGGCAAGACAGTTAAATAGCTTCCCGTTTATAGAATCCCTATCGAAAAATAAATATGTCAAAGACATCTCGTGACTTAGGCGCACTGTGGAAGTTTGCGGAAATGGGATAAGTATTCTATAGCCATCGAGATAAATGACTTTCTCCGAATAAATGAGCGTCGTGTGATATTTAATTACAAGATCACTTACCGAAAACCTTGTATTGCATTGATGATCGGCAATGTTATTCATAATGCTGTTTTCTTGATACTCCCGTTGATCCTCTATTTCATTTATTCTGATCTGAAACTCAGGATAAAGCGAGTGGTACTTAAGGTCGCTGTTATTAAAATCACCAAGCCAGTCATCAGGGGAGTCCAACATCAGAAGCAGTTTTTCAGTAACGCTTAGGTCAACGCCAAATCTTTTACGCCATAGATATTCAACCTTATCAATATCTGCAAATCCCTTTTGAGGCGTGTTCGTATCACCGATGCGGGTATAGATGTGACCTGCTTGGACACACTTCCTCCCATCATTAAAAGGCTCGACAAGATAATAAGGTGTATTTCTCGTGTTTTTGATAATTATTACATCGACAAAACAGTTTTCTGCAAAGGGCAACGTCTGAACATAGACAGTTGGTCTAATTCCGCCGCCAAACTTAATATTCTTCAGAAAGTCAATCAAGTTCTGTTGGGATTTGCGATTTTCTTCTGGAACACCTTTAATTTTAGCGCCATCTTCATGCTTACTATCACTTACTCCGATAATGAGATAAGCATCCCTGTTTACAAGGTTGTTTGCCATACAAATAATATCATGAAGGAGATCGGCATTGTTTTCATGCCACTGAACCTTAAAATCCCAGTAATCGCCTTCTGTTTTCAGATCAATCAGCTCGCGGATCTCTTCATATAAGTTCATGGTGTGTCTCCTTTGTTACTTAATCTTTGCCAACACGTCGGCAAACAGCTCATAGTTATGCTTTACACCGTCATCCAGGTCGATCTCGATGTTCTGATCGGCAAGGTGGTGAACCTTTTCCTCGTATTTTTGCAGTTCCGCCGCTTGCTCTTGGAACTTCTTCTGCTGCTTGGTCAGCTTCACGCGCTCGGATGCGCTGGCGTGGTCGATGGCATCACCAATCTGGGCAAGCTGGGTGCGGTAACGTTCCTGCTGCTCATGCACATAGTCGGTGCGCAGGCGGGCGAGAAGATCACGCTGGTAGCGGTGCATATAGCACAGCGCCTTGAAACCGTTCTTTTTGCCGCTGTCAAAGAGCCAGTAGATTGGACGCTTCTGATAGGTTTTCAGGTGGTCGGCATAGAAGTCATTCAAGAAGTAGCTGCGGATCACCTCGCGGGGCGTACCCTTGCCGCCGAGCGCGTCGGCAACAAACTTGAGGTTTTCTTCCAGCGTATCATCGCCGTAGACCTTGCGGACAAACTCTACAAAAAGCCCGGTAATGTCATCGTCAAAATACTCGTCATCGCAGATGGGGATGATATTGTCGCTGTCCGGGATGATGGTCTTGTACTTGCTGGCATCCCATTCGCCGCCCGCATAGGCAAGACCGTCCACGTCCAGAGAATACCGCCCGAACATACAGCCCACGGCGTAGGAGATGAGGGAGACAATCTCGTCGCGCATGGTACGGACGTAGTTGCTGCCCTTCATGGACTCCGGCACATCGTCCTTGCTGTCAAACACGCGATGCACGGTTACGTCCTTGTCCGCCACATCCGGCGTCAATTCATCCTGCAAGCCGTAAATGTCAATAAAAATGCGGTTGAGTTCTTCTTCGTTGGATTTAAGTTCCTCAAATCGTTTATTGCATTCGCCCTTCCAGAGCCGGTAGCACAGCTCCAACGGACAGGATACGGGCAGGCGCCTACCGTAGAAATATTGAATCGTCGCGCCGATTGATGTCGCGTCTCCCCGACAGCGGCTCCAGCAAATGAGCGGATGCTCTTTGAAATCCCATGAAGTTTCATAGGAATCCCAGTCAGTGATCGAAATATTTACACTATCATCTGCCAACTGCTCAATTTTTGGGGTACTTTCGGTATCGTCTGAGATTATAATTGGAATCTTTTTGACGGTACCTACACCTGTATTGATTGTTGGATTGATAATATTTAGTACGTACTGAGAAACACAACTATTCAAATACGCCGTAAAAACATTTATTTTCGATGTATCATCAGGAAAGAAGCCATTTGCCCCAGAATCAAAAATAAATCCATAACCATACACGCGGAAACTATTTTTGCTACTCGTAACACCAGACCATGTAATACCGGGCAGATAATAATAACTCTCGTTACTTATTTTCCACCCGAGATTGTCTCCCAAATACGGATAGACCTTTCTGGTGTTTTCTTTGATTTCTTCACCATCATTAAGCCAGTTGACGACATATTCATTATTTCCATACCATTTTCTGAAGTCACCACCCTTGTTATACGGTATCCAGCGCTTATTGACTGCAACTTGTTCCTCTTTGTTGTGACATGCTACTGCCATATTATTGCGGGAAATTTCGTGCCAAAGTCTCAAAAAAAGCTCATTATCTCCAGTACGCATACCAATACCAGCAAATCCATAGTCTGCAACTGTCAAAGCTCTAAAAATATTAGAAAACGCTTCGCTCACCCAATACGCCATCGGAGAGCCGGGGATTTTGGAGAAGTTGGACTGGTCTGCCGCATACCGATTCTCACCTGCAAGGAACATATCCTCTTTCCCTTGCTGAGAAGTTGGCTCGATCAGGCGGCAATACTCGCCCTTATAGTCCGCAATGTGGCTCTTGCGGATGACAAACGATGTGGTCTGCACCACTTCACCGCCGATCTCTTCAAACGCTCTTGCGCCGAGATGCGCCATATTGACAATATCGACCGCCAGCAGCTTTGTGCGCAGCTTCTCAAAGCTGGACAGGAACATCCAAGCGTGCTGCGTGATCATCGCCTGATAGCCATCCTGCACCAGCATTTCGCCACAGCGCTCAATAAACACGGCAAATAGGTCGGCTTTGCTGTCCGGGTAATTTGCCTTGATAAACTTGCTCATATCATCCGCAAGCCCGGATACAGCAGCATACGGCGGATTTGTCACCACCACATCATACTTCTGCGCCAGCAATTCGGCGCATTTGACCAGCGGCAGCAGTTCATCCAGTGCAGGCTTCCGCATTACATTGATGTCATTGTCAATTTCAGCAAATCGGGCATACAGTCTGGCAAAGTCAACAGGTGTGATGCTCAGAATAGAGCCGTACTCTTTGGCATCCCGCATTTCGGTGACAATGCTCTCGATGTCGGCTTTCAGTTTTGGATCATTCTTATGGAAATACTCGATGGTCATTGCCTGAATGCCGTTGCTCTCACGGATGGCGAAGATATTGGGCTGAATGCCGCGCGTGAGCAGGCGGCGGTCATACTGCCGCGCCTTCATCATGACCGCAAAATAGGCAAGCTGCGCCGCACGGTCATCAATGTCGAGACCGTAGAGATTATTCTTGAGGATGCTCTGCACCGCCTCGCGCTGATTCCAACCGGCGGAGGTATAAATCTGCATCAGCACATCAAAGGCATAGACAAGGATATGACCGCTGCCCATGCAGGGGTCGATGACCTTGATCTCTTCCGGCTTGATGGTCTTGTATTCCTCGCGGAGCTTTGTAAGCTGCGCTTCCACCTCCGGCTCCTGCTCGGCTTCGTCCAGATAGTATTTCCAGCCGCCCCGCAGTTCGGCATTGGGGTGACCTTCCAGCCAAAGCCTGCCGAGGGAGTTTTCCACCATATAGCGGACGATCCAGTCCGGCGTGAAAAGCTGCGTTGCGGCAGGAATGCGCTCCTTTGTGATCTTCACATTTTTCTTGAGCAGTGCAAAGGTATCGTCTTTCAGTTCGGTGTTGTAATACTGATACAGCCAGCCGATAATCTGAACTAAATGATCGCTGTCACTGTTTTGCCAGTTTTCCGCAGTACCCCAATCTACCTCATCAATATCGCTTACAACTTTTCCGATAAAACTATCTTGGTGAAGCATATTATTCGGAAAAAGCAATTCTGTGTAATCTTTATCACGCTGCGCAAGTCCAAACACATCCGGCAGCGCTGCTTTCAGTTCCGCACACTGCGTCAGGAGCAAGTAACGATACAGTTCTTCGGTGTTATTATTTTCAATATACTCCGCGACCTGCGCCTTGTCCAAGCCCTCCATCTCAAGATGAAGGACATCGTTCAGGATCTCCGGCTTGAATGCGCCGGATGCGTCTGAGAACACGCGGATATGGGAGGGCAGGTAGTTATTGACCTCCATAAACCGAAGCGCAACAATGCGGTTAAACCAGATATAGGTGACACGCTCGATAGTCTGCGGATAGCCATTGGCATTGATTTCAGCAATCAGTGCCGCTCGCTGGCTCTTCTCAAGCGGGGAGAGAATGCGACCGCGAACTTCGGTAGCATCCGCCTTGCCGACGTTTCCTTCTTCAATGCCGTACTGATAAGCTCTTTGGGCAATCTGCTTGTAAAGGAGCTTATGCCCGTCCACGGCAAACTTTTGAATCTTTGATTTGTTCATCTTCTTATGCTCCTTTAGTTGATCTGCACACCGTCGCAGCTTTCGAGCGTCTTCAAGAGCTTTTCGCGAATCGCCTCGACGTACTTATCAATGTCTTCCTTGCTTTGCAGACGCTTGACCGAGCATAGGTCGTATCGGCGCACGGTCATGATCTTCGGGGGCTTCGGCGCGGGCGTTCCGGTCGCTGCGGGCGTGGGATTCTGTGCTTCCTGCTGATGTGAGGCAGACATGACCTCCATGCGGCGGCAGATCGTGTCCTTGTAACTCAGAAGCTGCGTAATCATGGCATCCAGCTCGGTGAGGGATGTCGAAACTTTCGCCGCTTCGCGCTTGCACACAAAATAATCGTCCGCCTGATGGAGCAGCGTCCCAGCGTCCCACGCTTCACTGGCAAGCTGGTGAACATCCTGCATACACTGGCGGATGTTCTCGGCGACTTCATCGCGCTTCATATCCAGCAAGCCGTCATAGGCGGTCTTGACCTTCTGGACAAGCTCCGGCAGCTCTCCGATGCGGGAATAAGGCTTCGTCATGGCAAGAATCGTAGACATCGTGTTGATGACGTTCAACGTATCTATATCTGTTGCAAAGTAGTCTTTCTCCTTGAGAATGTTGGCAAGGCGATTCTTAGCATTGGCGAAAACAGTCCACTGCGTCTTGAAGAACATCTCCACGCCTTCCATATCTTCGGCGGAATCGAGAAGATCGTCCTGTTTCTGCACCATCCACTTGAGCAGCGCAACATTATCCTTGCGCTGGCTCAGAACATCGTTCATTAGGTCGCGGGCTGCAGTGACGGTTTCCTTTTCGGGGTAACTCTCTTTGGTGTAGAAATCATCAAGGAGCTTCTGATAGTGGCTCCGCTTGGTTTCAAAGGTACTCAGGACAAAGCGAATCAGTCCATCCTCATCAGAAGGGATGTCCATCGCGCCCAGATAGCCGCGCAGGAAGTTGATGCTCTTGCGAATCAGCTCTTCGGAGGGCGCAATACGCCGCACAACGATGGCTCTGTCAATCTCGGTCTTCTTGCGCAGAAAGTCCACCAAACGGCGCTCTTCCTTGCCGACAACCGCGCCGCCATAGTTGATCTGAATCTTCTGCAGGACAATCAAACGAGCAATCAAGGCTGCAATGTCGATTTCTTTCCAGCCGTAAGGGATTGCCTGATACCGGCGCTGCACATCGCCCATCGAGGTCGTGAGCATCTTCTGATTTTGCAGCTCCAACCACTGGCTGATTTCATTGAGAGCATCTTCGTTGTTCGCGCCCAGTCCGGTGAAGCCGAACTCTTCATGCGTACTGTTGAGAATCTCGAGAATACCAGCATCACTGTCCACAAACTGTTTAACCATGTTGAGCTTGGAATAGACGCTCTCGACAAGGTTCTTCATCGCCTCGTCCAGCTTTTCCTTTGCGGAGCCGTATTTCAGGTCGAGAATCTCTCCGTGAACATAGGACTTGCCCTCGACGATAGCTTTTTCGATCAGACTGCGGGCATGACTTTCCAGCTTCCGCGCCTCGTCATTGCGGTCGCGGATGATCCGCTGGATGCTCTCCGGCATCTGCGACACGTTGCGCTGCTTGACATACTTGCGGATTTTCATTGCCTGTTCCAGCTCATCAAAGTAGGGTGTGTCCGCCGAAAGGACAACGATTGCCGCATTGTTGACCTGCGATTCCAAGATAAGCCGCTGAGTGTCAACGCCGTAGAGGTCGCTTGCCACGGTGACAATGCGAAGCCGCATTCCGCCAGTGGACGCGCCGTTCAGCGTCTCGTCCACATACTGATCGTAGGCGAAGTCATACTTGCCGTATTTATATTTCTTTGCCGGATAGATTTCGCCATAGACCGTCTGAGAAATGCTCTGTACAATCTGTGCGCTGTCAACCGGCGTGTTCTTGATGTCGATGGCAATATCCTGCTCCTCGTCCGTCAGGAAGGCGTAGGTATCGCCGTTGCGGGAGATGTAGTTCTGCGTCAGAAGACGTTCCAGTGAAGCCGTGATGGAGGCACGGAGGGCAATCTTGTCCGTGTGAATATCGTCAATCATCAGGATAGCAATGTTCTCGATATTTGCCTTGACGTCCTCAATATAGCGGACAAGGTAGAGCAACTTGAGGACGTTCACATCCTGCTGTTCCAATCCGTCGTGCGCGTCCGCCGCATTCTGGCAGCGGTCGATAACTCGGCGAATGGTACTTTCAAGAAAAGTATGGACCGTGTCATAAAACTGATAGAACGGCACAAGGGCGTTCTCGTCCTTGTTTTCGATTTTCTGCGCCGCCTCTTGGAAGCCGGACAGCATGGAGCGTTCGCCGCCCGAAAGGTGCTTGCCGGAGTTGCCGTGCTTGCGGATTTCTGCGAGAACTTTCTGGATGACGATGAACTGGTATGGGACGAAGGGGAAGGTCGCGCTGAACTCTGCTGCGCTGGTAAAGCCCTTAATGTCGAGAATGGGGTTGTCAAAGGCGAACAAGCTTTTGAGACCCGAAGCCTCTTTCTCGTACTCCATTTGCAGGAGGTTATCTGCATCCTCCGTCTTCGCCAGAACACGCTTTTTGATGACTTCATCGACGGACGAGGAAGATAGGCTCAAGCGGGTATCGAAGCGCCCTTGAATCTTGGAGAAGTCATTGCCCGTGATTTTCACAACGGAATCAATCGCTTCCTGACTCGTGACCATGACCCAGACCTTGCCCCGGCATTTGTCACCAATCTCTTCCACCAGAGATTGCAGATTCATCATCAGATCGCCATCATCACCGATATACTGACCGACTTCATCCACGCAGAACAGGAGGCGGAAGTTGCCTTCCTTGCTGTCCACATACTCTTTGATTTCAGAAACAAGCTGCTTGATGCTCATGTCGGCGTTCTCTTCGCCGTTGAACCAGTTGCAGGCTGCTGTCTCGCTCATGCCGAGGACGGACTGCAAAACCTCAACCACATCGTCCTCAAAGAAGGCAGCAGAATCGCGGGTGTTGACCCATTCGTCACCGTTGACCTCCTTGAAAGCAGCACGGAAAGCCTCCGTCTTGCCCTGTTTTTCAATGAAGCGTTCCAGCTTCGCAACCTTGAGATCTTCGCCATAGAAACCGCAGTGGTTATAGAACACCTTCGCGAAAACGCGCAGAACGGCAGTCTTGTCCTTGTTAATCGGCCCTTCGATGTCGATGTTGAACAGGATAGACTCTGTGGGAATGCGGACACATTTCTGCACCGTTGCATACATCATCGGATCATCAAACTTGTCCGCGAAGTAATCAAAGGCGTGTTTGCCGTCCACCTCTTTGTTGGAGAGAAGGTAGGAGAGCATTTTCAGGAAGTGGGATTTACCGCTTCCAAAGAAGCCGGAAATCCAGACACCAATTTTGTCCGTGGGATTGTCAATGGCTTTGGCGTAGTTATCAAAGAATGTGGCAAAATGACGCCGCAGCTCTTTCGTGATAATGTACTCGCTGAGTTCCTGCTTCAAGCTCTGCTGGTCATCCTGCGACACCTTGATAACGCCGTTGATGTCACGGTCGATGTCCTTTTGGAACATACTTTGTATTTTCATAGTGCCTTCCTCCAATTACAAAAGGTTGAATGCCCGGTAGTAGTGTCCGTCCAGAAACTTTCCAAACAATCCGAGGTCTTGTCCGTTGAACGATCCCGGATAGAACATGACGATGGGGATGTCCTCAAAGAGATGCTGCATACTGTCCAGCATTTTATGAGAGCGCATAAACGGGAAGATTTTTCCCACGCCGGTCAGGAAAAGAACATCGCCGTATTCATGCGGCTCGTACTTCATGTATTCCAGAAGTGCCTCCGGCGTTGCGATTTTTTGAAGCTGCTTGAGAAGGTACTCCTTCCCGCGTTTTTCTTCCAGTCCGTCCACGGATTTCAGGACGCGCTTGTCCTCCAAGAGTCTCAGAAAAATCTCGTAGAGGTCGCATTCTTTGATGTGGTATGGCGTCCCGTTCTCTGCTTTCAGCCGGGAAACGAAGTCTCTGACAATCAACTCGTCTGCCGGATCGTAGCAGAACACATGAATGCCGACTTCATTGCTTAATCCTTTGTTAGCAAGAAAACTGGGGTCGGATATTCTGTCCCGGATTCTATCCAACTTTTGCTTGATGTCGCTCATGCCAGAGTCTCCTATCTAAAACAGTTAAAAGCTGCGAGTGCTTCGAGATCGTTATTTCTGCAGATGCCTTCTTCCAGCTCTTCGCAAAGGAACAGCGGATTGAGCCGTGTCGATTTAAAGGTGTCAAGAATCTGGGTCTCGACCAGAGCCTTTGTCAGAACTTGCTTGATTTTATTGACTGTTGACTCGCTCCATCCGGCAATATCATCGTTCTGCTCCTGTAAGTGGGAGAAGAACACGTTCAGGTCTTTTCGAGAAAACTCGAAGTCCTGACTTCGGAACTTTTCTCCAATCAAGCCAACCATGAAGTCCCACACAATGCGATTGTAGCGCATCATGGCATAGAGGTTGATCTGCTTTGCAATCTCAGTAGGAGCCGATGATAATTCCTGCCGGAGTTGTTCATCGTCTAATGCGTCCAGCCGCTTATAGCAGCTTCGCACCATGCGGGCAACAAGCCGCTCGGTCGGGTATTGAAACAGATTGTTCTTTTTGATTTTCTCGATAGCGTCCTCCACGGATGTTCCGCTGAGGTAATATTTCGATGCAATGCGGATTTCGTAAAAGAGGAACTGTTCCGCCGTAATCGTGCCGTTATAAATCAGAGATCGTTCCATTCGCTTCTCCATCCAAGCCGTTTTCCCAAGCTCATTGTTATCCTACCATATTGGCGGTCACATAAAGTGGACTCTTACTCTTGCTTTCGTCTACAAACTCCACGATGTCACCGATATTGCAGCCGAGGCAAATGCAGATTTTTCTCAACGCTTCCATGGACACATCTTCGCCTTTTCGGAGCTTTGTCATCGTACTGGAAGACAGCCCGGACGCTTTGTGAAGATCGCCCTTGCTCATATCCTTATCGACAAGCAGTTTCCACAGTTTTTTGTAGCTTGCTCTCATAGTTCTCACCTCAGCACAGAATTATAGCATAACTATTTTAGTATACCACCGAAAGAGCGGATATTCAATAGCATTTCGTAAATTTAGGGTGAATACGACCGATTTGCACGAACGTTTCGCCTCATGAAGTGATTAGATGCGAAAAGCAGCGGAATTTACCGCTGACGCACAGACATTAAGCATTAGCTATCCGCATACAGCAGCGATACTTCAACAGATTGCAGATGACTATAGATTGCAGATGACTATCGAAGAGAAGGAAACCGTGATCGCTTGCATTCTGAACTTTGAGCAGATAATATGTTTTTCTCAGGAAGCTATTAAAATGGGAAGCGAATTGGTACGAATGCAAAAGCTTCTTATCAGTGCAGGAAATTAGCAATCTCAATTAATAGGGCTGCGTTCCATCGCAAGAAGATAATCTTCTTTATCCACTTTGCACCAGTCCATTACATTGCCAATTTCGGATTTCAGGATATGGTCAAGCAAAAGGCGGGTGCTACAGTCATTGCTTCCTAATAAAGCACGAAATGAACAATAAAAGATAAGAAGAAAAAGCAAAAAAAATCACAAAACCACTTGACAGAATGCACAAAGTACCATATAATAAAAATGAACCATCTGGAATGGTATAGTGAGTCAAAACCAAGGATTCCGAGGTTCGCCGAGGATTTCCCCACTCCCTAATCGATTGCGAGCTTTTAGAGGCTCCGCCGCGAAAGCGGCTTTTTTCATAAGTGCGCATATCGTGTGGGAAACACTTCAAGCGTTTGCAAAAGCGATTCATAGAGCGACAAAGCAAAGGAAAGAGGCGCACCATCATGAAAGAAGTCTACAATATCGGGCTGGATATTGGCACAAGTTCTGTTGGCTACGCAATGACGGACGAAAAAGGACGGTTGCTGCGCTTCCACAAGCGGCCGACATACGGTTCGGTTCTGTTTGAGGAAGCACAGACAGCGAAAGAGCGGCGAGTGAATCGTTCCACACGGCGTCGGCTGGCGCGGCGGCGCAAGCGCATCAAATTGCTGCAAGCACTGGTTGCGCCGGATGTGTGTGCGGCAGACCCAGCGTTTTTTCTTCGGATGAATGAATCGTTCTTATGGGCAGAGGACAGCAAGTATGAGAAGTTTTATGCGAAGCTGCCCAAAGCACTGTTTGTGGATGGAACAGTATCCGTTGAGACGCTGCCGACGATTTATCATATTCGCAATGAGCTGGTGAAAAGCACAAAGCAGGCGGACATCCGCTATGTCTATCTGGCGATGCACCACATCATCAAATATCGCGGGCATTTCCTGATGGAAGGGCAAACGCTGTCTGACATCGGTGCGGAAGCACCGCAAAAAATGCAGGAGCTGCTGGAATTGCTGACAGACCCCGAAAGTTTTATCTACGGGCTTGTGCCAGCAGAAAATGCGGCAAAGGAAATCTGTCACACGATGGAAAATCACTCGCTCCGTGGCATGGCGCGCAAGGAACAGATCCAGAAGCTGCTGTACGCAGGCAAGAAAAAAGAAAGCAAAGAGGCTGCGCAAGCACTTGCGTCACTTCTTTTGGGCTATAAAGGTTCTTTGAAAGCGCTGATTGGCTATGAAAGTCAGACGGATGCACCAGAAAAAACCTCCTTAGGCGCCATTGAGGGCGAAACGGAAGAAACGTATCTTGCCGGGATGACAGAAGCGCAGGCGGAAGTATTCACGCGGATATTGGAGCTGTATCGCTGGCAGCTGTTTGCGGAAATTCGTCAAAACGGGCAGACGATTTCCGACACGATGGTAGCGCGTTATGAGAAGCACGGGCGTGACTTGGAGAAACTGAAAGCATGGGTGAAAGCCTATCAGCCGGATAAGTTTTATGCACTGTTTCGTGATGATGAAAACGCAAAAGGCTATGCGGCATATACGGATCACCTGCGCAAACCGAAAAAATTCAAAAAAGAGAAGTTGCAACGCTGCACACAAGATGAGTTTTACAAGGTGCTCAAAGCTATGCTGACAGGCAATAAGGATGCCGAAGCAGCGGCAGCCGCACAGCCGATGCTTGAAGCGATAGATGAGCCGAACGGCTTTTTGCCGCTGCAGCGCATCAATCTGAACGGTCAAATTCCGAACCAGATTCAGGCGGAAGAACTGGTGAAAATTCTCGATGCGCAAGGAAAGTATTATCCGACACTGCGGGAAAATCGGGAGAAAATTCTCAGCATCTGCACGTTCCGTCTGCCGTATTATGTCGGTCCGCTGTATCAAGATAAAAACAGCCCGTTCCAGAAGTGGATTGTGCGTGACAAAACACAGCCTGCCTACCCGTGGAATTTCTTTGATGTGGTGAATCAGACGAAAACGGCGGAGGGGTTCATTGCGAACTTGACAAACAAGTGCACCTATCTGCCGATAGAGGACGTGCTGCCGCTGCATTCCCTGCTGTATGAAGAGTACCTTATGCTGAATGAGCTGAACCGCGTCCGCGTAAAGGGCAATCTGATTCGTGACGTTCAGCTGAAAAAGCGGATGATGGATGAACTCTTCGCTAAGAACAAGTCAGTTTCCTACAAAGTGTTTGCAAAGTGGCTTCGGCAGAATAGCCCATACACGGATGTTACGGAGAATGATATTTCCGGCACACAGGAACCGAATAAATTCACAGCGAGCCTGCGCACACGGTATGACTTGGAGAAGCACGGATTCACCGTGAACGACCAGACGACGGAGCAGCTGGAAACGCTGGTGCGCTGGAGTACCATCTTTGAGGATCGCAGTATCTTGAAGAAGCTGATTCAAGAGCAATATCCGGAGGTCACGGACAATCAGCTGAGTTTTCTGGTGCAGAGGCGCTACACAGGCTGGGGACGACTGAGCGAAAAGCTGCTGACTGGTTTGCTGGGCGAATATGAGAATCAGCCGGCGACAATCATGGAAGTTTTGCGCGCGACGAATGAAAACTTCATGCAGGTGCTGAATAATCCGCAATATCATTTCCAAGAGAAGATTGCGAAAGAGCGCCTGATAGAACTGGGCGAGCCCAAAGCCGAAATTGACTACGACGAGATTCGGAAATTGCAGGTTTCTCCAGCATTGAAACGCGGAATTTGGACGGCAGTGCGCATTGTGAAGGAACTGATTGAACATCAGGGCTGCCATCCGCACGCCATTTATCTGGAAAACACGCGCGAAGAAACGCCGGATGAAAAGAAACAGCGCACGCAGTCACGTCTGAACCAAGTGGAGCAGATGTATAAAGAACTGGCGGAAGATAAGACAGCGGAGAAAGTGCCGTCAGAGTGCTGGGAAGTATTGAAAAACTGCAGGGATAAAAAGAAACTGGATGATCAGCAATACCTGTATCTGCTGCAGCTGGGGAAATCGCTTTACAGCGGCAAGCCGCTTGATTTTGACCAGCTTTCGGCAACAACGGAAATTGATCATATTCTGCCGCGATGCTATATCGTGGACAATTCGATTGAAAACCGCGCACTGGTGCTGAAAGGTGAAAATCAGCGCAAGGCAGACAACCTTCTGCTGGCGGATAGCATTCGGGATTCACAGCGCCCATGGTGGAATTATCTGCGCCAGAAGGGATTCATGGGCGAAAAGAAGTTCAAGAATTTGACGCGCAGTGTGGTAAGCGAAGAGGATAAGCAGAAGTTTATTGCACGGCAACTGGTGGAAACGGGACAGATGGTGCAGTGCGTGACGGAACTATTCAAGCGGTATTATCCGGATGTGCATGTGAGCGGCATCAAGGCGGGGCTGTCCTCGGAGCTGCGGGAGCAGTACGGACTTTACAAGATTCGTGAGCTGAACGACATGCATCATGCGTACGATGCCTTTCTTGCGGCAACAATGGGAAACTTCGTGGAGCGCTTTATGCCGTGGCTCGACAATGAGTCATCCGCGGCGATTCGATTCAGAAAGGCGCAGGGAGCAAAGAAGGACGATGACAAGGTTGATTTAAGCTCGAAGCACGGCATGATACTGGCGAGATTCAGCCGGGATCAGGTGGATGCGGATACCGGGGAAATCATCCGAAATGCACAGCAGGACATTTGCTACTTGAAGGCGGTGTGGGGATACCATGATGGGCATGTGGTGTTTCTGAAGCGCCAGAAGTCGGGGAAAATTACAGAGGCTTCACGTTACCGTGCTGGTCACGCAAGTGCTAAATTGCCGCTGAAAAAAGGAATGTCTTGTCAGCGGTATGGCGGATTTGACAGCATCAAACCTGCATACATTGCAGCAATCAGCTATCAGAAGGGAAAGCAGCGTGCTGGTGCACTGGTGAATGTGCCGATTTATCTGGCGGAAGCAATTGAAAAGAATCCGAAAGTGCTGGTGGACTATCTGGAGAAAGATTATCCGGGAGTTCAAATCATTCGCTCGAAAATCTTGATTCGTCAAAAAATTGAATATGAAGGAAATGAGCTGACACTGGGAAGCTGCACGGAAACCTATAATGCAAAGGAACTCTTCCTGCCGACTTTTCTTCATCCGATTCTTGCAAAAATCTATAACGCATCATGTGCACTGACAGATGCAGATGAAAATCAGCTTAATACATTAACCGACGTGCTGTTGGAAAAGCTGAGCTCACAGTATCCGATTTACAGTGGTGCATTAAAAGCTTTGGAAGCAAAGAAATCAGAAATTCTCTCGCTTTCCATTGCGGATAAGGGCAAATTTATCGCTGAAACGATGAAAATTACAAGTGCAGGAAAAGAATATGCTAAATACAGCACATCCCTTCCGAAACTTGGAATTGCAGATAAGGGAAGACTAAATAATAAATTGCCGCATCCAGAGAAAATCATCTTGATTGACCAGTCCATCACAGGACTGCGCGAGAAGAGGACGAAGCTATGGCCGGATTCCGAACCGTCGTGATTCAAAGCCCGTGCAAGCTGACGTATAAGGATGGTTTTCTCATCATTCGCGGCGATGAGGTGCGGACGGTTCACATTTCGGAACTGCACACGCTGATTCTGGACACGACGATGGTCACGCTGACGGGGTATCTCATCTGCGAACTGATGCACGAAAAGGTGAACGTCATCTTCTGTGACGAAAAGCGGAATCCATGCGGGCAGGTACTCCCCTATGCCGGAAGCCATGATACAGCGGCAAGGATGATGGCGCAGGCAAACTGGAGTGATGCGCGGAAAGCGGCGCTGTGGCAGCAAATCATCCAGCAGAAGATTCTTAATCAGGCGGGCGTGATGCAGGAAGTTTCCGTGGAGGCTGCAAGACAAATTGCAGCCTTCGCGGAGAGCGTTACCCTCGGTGACGCGACGAATCGCGAGGGACACGCAGCGAAGGTCTATTTCAACCGCATTTTCGGCAAGGATTTTTCGCGCGATTTGAAAAGTGACCGTAATGCAGCATTAAACTACGGCTATTCGCTGCTGCTTTCCTGCTTCAACAAGGAGGTCGCTGCACGCGGCTACGCGACGCAGCTGGGGATTCACCATCGGAACGCCTACAACAGCTTCAACCTTTCCTGTGATCTGATGGAACCATTCCGCTTTCTGGTGGATGAGGTCGTGCTGCATCAGGGAGAGCGCACGTTTGACAAGGAATATAAGTACGAACTGCTGGACATCCTGAATACAGAAATTTGCTATCAGCAGCAAAAGATGTATGTCAGCACTGCCATCGCCCGCTTTGTGCGCAATACAACGGATTACCTTGACGGTCAGACGGAGGGGACAGAGGGAATGATGATGCACTATGAGGATGCGAGCCATGAGAGTCATCGTGATGTTTGATTTGCCGGTGACAACGGCGGAAGAGCGCGCCGCGTATGGGCGATTCCGCAGAGACCTCATCAAGGACGGCTTTCTGTTGATGCAGGAATCGGTATACTGCAAATTGGCGGTCAATGCGGTGTCGGCTGACCTGATTAAACAGCGCGTTAATCGCATCAAGCCAGCAAAAGGCGTAATCCAGCTGATGATTATCACGGAAAAGCAGTACAGCCAAATTGACTATCTGCTGGGCGGCCCGCAGGAAAAACAGCTGGATACGACAGAGAGGTTGTGGTTCTTTTGATACTGCGGAACATCAGCTTCGAGCATGATTTGCCAATCATCGATGATCATGTGGCTTCAATGCAGATTGCCTCTCCGCACCTGTACGCGCGGGTTGTGCAGAGTTTCCTTGCGCTGGAAGCGGGCGAAGAATCCTTGGAGCCCTTCTTATTCTTGCAGGACGATGACCTTCTGGATGCGTCAAAACTGCTGTACGTTGTCACCGACCCGTTCCACATTGATTTTGCGAACAAGAAAATCATGACGGCACTTTACGGGGAAATCAATCAGCTGATTCGGAAAAATCCACTGTGGCAAGCCCGATGGGAAAAGTACATGGTAGAGATGTCAGATTTCATTCAGGAAGTGACGCGCGAAATTCCGCTGGAAATCAGCGCGCCGGACGAAATGACGATACAGGATGTTTGCAAAGCGTTCGGTGTACAGCTGGATTGCCCGCTGAATACGTCACCGCTGGTGCGGATTTGCAAGCTACTGGATGTTCTTGCGGAGTGGATGCCGAAAAAGCTGCTGGTTCTCTGCAATCTTGACAACTACTTTTCGGACGCGGATTGGCAGGAGGTCATCAAGTATACCGCCTACACGAAAGTAAAGGCGCTGCTGATTTTTCAAAATCAGGCGATTCCGATGCATGAGCAGGAAATTCGTTGGCAAATTGATCAGAATTATGATGACAAAATCATCAAGCTGTGATATACTGAAAAAGAAAAGAACCATCCGGCGTGGCAGCAGCTCACGACCGAAAGGTTCCTACCTCATGGATTTGAGGTTTTGGAACTATGTCATTCCAGATGGTTCTACTACCGAATCTGGAAGAAGCAACCCCGTTCCGACGTTTTGGAACTATGTCATTCCAGATGGTTCTACTACTGCTCAATCAGGCGTGCGCCGTAGCTGTCGGTTTTGGAACTATGTCATTCCAGATGGTTCTACTACGATAAGGACGAAAGAGTTACAGTGCGTTTAGTTTTGGAACTATGTCATTCCAGATGGTTCTACTACGCACCTCTATTATATGCCTTTGCGCCCCTAGTTTTGGAACTATGTCATTCCAGATGGTTCTACTACTTTCCCACCAACAATCACATTTTCAGCACTGTTTTGGAACTATGTCATTCCAGATGGTTCTACTACAAATCATCAAGTGTTGACGTTCCTTTTGCGGTTTTGGAACTATGTCATTCCAGATGGTTCTACTACCAAGTTGCACAACTTGTGCTATAATACATAGTTTTGGAACTATGTCATTCCAGATGGTTCTACTACAACAAACTTCTTCATCGTGAAACCCCTTTCGTTTTGGAACTATGTCATTCCAGATGGTTCTACTACTGTCGCCGGTCTCGCTGGGCAATTCTTCGCGTTTTGGAACTATGTCATTCCAGATGGTTCTACTACCAGCACAAGGCTGCAAGCACAGCAAGTGGAGTTTTGGAACTATGTCATTCCAGATGGTTCTACTACGTCGCGGCGCGTGTGCGCCGCTGCTCATCCGTTTTGGAACTATGTCATTCCAGATGGTTCTACTACCTTCTGACACTATTATTATAGCATATACTGGTTTTGGAACTATGTCATTCCAGATGGTTCTACTACCCTGGAGCACGGCACAGCTTAGAGAAGTCACGTTTTGGAACTATGTCATTCCAGATGGTTCTACTACCATCAGCAGCGAACCGCCCTACATCCTCCAGTTTGGGAACTATGTCATTCCAGATGGTTCTACTACCGTGAAATCAAGCGCTTGCGCCCGTCTTCGGTTTTGGAACTATGTCATTCCAGATGGTTCTACTACATGAAGTCATCCAAATCATCTGCGTCATTGTGTTTTGGAACTATGTCATTCCAGATGGTTCTACTACGTGTGTGGCGTGTTCTCGGTACTGACCCCGGGTTTTGGAACTATGTCATTCCAGATGGTTCTACTACCCCGGCTTAAATCCACCCAGCATCACGTCAGTTTTGGAACTATGTCATTCCAGATGGTTCTACTACAGTGGCTTCCATCGGCTCCGGCGGCGCTGTGTTTTGGAACTATGTCATTCCAGATGGTTCTACTACCGCGGCATCGACGATGTAATGAACGCGCTGGTTTTGGAACTATGTCATTCCAGATGGTTCTACTACTTTACCGTGCCAACGGTGATGCCGTTTTTGGTTTTGGAACTATGTCATTCCAGATGGTTCTACTACATGCGCTCGAAGTAGTCGTCGTTATTGCCGGTTTTGGAACTATGTCATTCCAGATGGTTCTACTACAAAAGCCCAAACGTATCGCCTTGCTCATTGGTTTTGGAACTATGTCATTCCAGATGGTTCTACTACGGCAGCAGCTCGTCGATAGCGCGGTAGATGGTTTTGGAACTATGTCATTCCAGATGGTTCTACTACCGGGGTGATACGCTCGTTAGTCTTGGTCATGTTTTGGAACTATGTCATTCCAGATGGCTTCACTACCGATTCAAGTGCATAGTATTCAGCTGACTTAATTAGATTTTTCTTGTTATGCAAGCCATATTTATACGGCAGTATAAGGATCACACTGATCAATCTGTTATGCTTCTTGCTAATCAGCATAGTCAGATAACGTCTCTTTTGATTTCTATGCAGTGTGCATTCCCCAATAAGGTGTATTTACAATTTCAATCTTTCTTGCAACAATGTGAAAAGCTACTTGTCCTGATTCCTACGATGATTATATCATATTCCATCCGCTTTTCCATAATGCGATTATGCTACAAATCGAGTAGGAGACTCCCCTAAATAAATAGGAGAGCCGACCTCTCACACCACCGTGCGTACCGATCGGTACACGGCGGTTCAATCGCATGAGTGCAAGGACTCGTAGCAGTTGAGGATACCAAAATATCCTGCTGTCGCGAGTCTTTCGTTTGTAATGGAACATTCTAAAACTGGACTTCCCGCGATTCGCCAATAGCCCAATCGGGAATTGCCCCACTGGTACGCTTTGTCCGCCGGGATTCCCAGCTTCTTTAAGTTGGCTACCTTCGTTCAGGGCTTCTTCCATTGCTTCCAGATGTACATGCGGATTCTGCGCCGCAGCCATTCATCCCAAGACTTCATCATCCGCTTCATCTCGGCCACATGGAAGTAGCCAAGCCATCCGCGGATGAACACTTTCACTTCTGCCATCACTCTGCGGACGTTGTGTCCGCGGTTGCGCTTGGTCAGTAGTTTCAGCTTTTCCTTTGCCTTGTTCAGTGACTTTCGGTGCGCACGGATGTAGATGCCGCTTCCATTCCTCCCTATGCAGAATCCAAGAAACTTGAATTCCTTCACTGCGAAGATGCTGGTCACTTTGCTCTTTTCCGTGTTCATTTTCAGTTTCAGCTTCCCCTCCAGATACCTCCGGCTGGATTCCAGCAGACGTTCGGCTGCTCGTTTGCTCTTGGCAAACACTACAATGTCGTCTGCATACCGTACTGTCTTTACCCCTCGGCTGTGCATCTCCCAATCAAATTCGTTGAGATAGATGTTCGCCAGCAGCGGTCCGCCCTGCGGCGAGCCTTCCTTGGTTTTGCAGACTACGCCGTTCTCCATCACCCCGCTTTTCAGATACTTCTTGATGATGCGCAGTATTCGCATGTCCTGTATCTTCCGGTTCAACAAATTCATGAGCAGTTCGTGGTTCAGCGTATCGAAATACTTGGACAGGTCTACCGATACCGCATACCGGTATCCTTCTTCCGCGTATTCTTTCACCTTCTCAATCGCCTGCTGACCGCTCCGTTTCGGTCGGTATCCGTAGCTGCTGTCTGAAAATTGCGGTTCCCATATGTTTTGCAGCTTCTGTGCGATTCCCTGCTGAATCACTCGGTCTACTACCGTCGGGATTCCCAGTTTTCGCACGCCGCCATCTGGTTTCGGGATTTTCTTTCGCCGCACCGGGCTTGGCTCGTAGCTTCCGTCTCGGATACTCTGCAAAAGTTCCTCCCTATGTTCCTTCAACCACGGCAGCGCTTCCTCTACGCTCATTCCGTCGATTCCCGCTGCGCCGTGGTTGCTCTTGACCCGCTTGTATGCTCTGTTCAGGTTATCCCTGTCCAGTATTGCTTCCAGCAGGTCGCTTGCACCGTCTCGTTCTTTCCCTTCGCTGCGGTCTGTGCTCCGCGCTTCTGCATACCCTTGGTGTTCCACACTTTCTCTTTGCAGGAAGCCCTCGTTTCCTCGGTTTGAGTATTCCGCGCGAGATTGCGCAGCACGACCGCTCAAATTGAGCATCCATTCCGGCGGAATTGAGCACGCTTGCCGCCGTCGTTGAGCACTGCGGTAAAATGTAGATATGCATCGCATTTTGCGGTGTAAATATCTACAAGGAGGTCACCTGTATGACCAATTACCGTGAGATTCTCAGACTCCATAGTCTGGGACTCAACAAGACCGAGATCGCGTCAAGCTGCCAGTGCGCTCGGAACACTGTGGCAGCAACCCTGCAACGGGCAGCAAACTGCGGCCTGCAATGGCCACTGCCGGAGGAAATGTCGGATAAGCAGCTCTCAGAGCGTCTGTTTCCGACCAGCCCCTCGAAGCCTGTCTACAAGATGCCGGACTACGCCTATGTCCACAAGGAACTCCAGCGCAGCGGTATCACCCTGAATCTGCTGTGGCTGGAATACTGCGACCAGTGTCGGGCGGCGGGTGAGATTCCATACCAGTCCACCCAGTTCAACAAGTACTATGCGGACTATCTGACAAAGGTACACGCCACCATGCACCTGAACCACAAGCCCGGCGAGGTTATGCAGGTGGACTGGGCCGGCGATACTGCCGCTGTTATTGACACAGACACCGGTGAAATTATCCCGGCTTATGTGTTCGTGGCAACCCTGCCCTACAGTGGCTACAGCTACGTAGAAGCCTTTTTCTCCATGAACCAGGACTCATGGACCACTGCCCATGTGAATGCCTACAAATACTTTGGCGGCGTTACACGGATCATCCAGTGCGACAATCTGAAAACCGGCGTGCAAAAGCATGGGAAGGATGAGGTTGTTCTCAATAAATCGTACCAGGAGCTGGCAGAGCATTATGGCACGGCAATTCTGCCTGCCAGAGTCCGCGCTCCCAAGGATAAAGCTGCTGTTGAGGGTACTGTCGGTATCATCTCTACCTTCATACTGGCCGCTCTGCGGAACCGCCAGTTTTTGTCCCTATTGGAACTGAACGAGGCGATTTGGGACCGTCTGGAGGCGTTCAACCATAAACCTTTCCAGAAGCGGGAAGGCAGCCGGGCCAGCAGCTTTGCAGAAGAGAGGCCCTTCCTGCGCCCTCTGCCGCCCAGACCTTTTGAATTGGCCATCTGGAAAGTGGCAACGGTGGGACCAAATTACCACATTTCCGTGGAGCGCATGAACTATTCTGTTCCCTTTGAGTACATCAAGCAGAAAGTAGATGTCCGGCTCACCAGATCCACGGTAGAGGTTTTCTACGGTGGAAACCGAATCTGTTCCCATCCCAGGCTGTACGGACGGTTTAACCAATACAGCACGATCCAGGCGCATATGCCGCCAGAGCACCAGAAGTATGTCCAGTGGAACGGTGAACGGTTCATTCACTGGGCCGGTAAGGTCGGCAGCAACACGCAGGTCGTTGTCCGGGCTATTCTCGGCAGCTACAAAGTAGAACAGCAGGGCTACAAGTCCTGCATGGGTCTGCTGAAGCTGGCAGACAAGTACACTCCGGAACGGCTGGAGAATGCTTGCAAACGGGCATTGGAATACACACCCCGCCCTTCTCTCAAGAATATTCAGGCTATTCTGGCATCCGGCCAGGATAAAGCCATTCCTGAGCAGAGTACGGCTACTGCGTCTTCTTCCCAGTACGGTTTCACCCGTGGGGCTGACTACTACGGAAGGGGGAATAAGTGATGCTGACTGAAACAACGGTATCCAAGCTGCGTGAAATGCGGCTGAGTGTTATGGCCAATGCCCTGAAGGACCAACTTGCTGATCCGCAGTTCCAAAACATGACCTTTGAGGACCGGCTCGGTCTTTTGGTGGATGCGGAATGGAATGCCCGAAAGAATAACCATCTGAACAAGCTGATCCGGCAGGCAACCTTCTCGGATCCGGGAGCTTGTCTGGAAAATGTGGAGTATCTGCCCGACAGAGGACTGAAGCAGGAGGAACTGCTGCGGTTCAGCACCTGCAACTACATTCAGGAGCACCACAACATCATCCTGCTGGGAGCTACCGGCAGCGGCAAAACCTATCTCGCCTGCGCTCTGGGCATGGCTGCCGCAAGACGGTTTTATGCGGTGAAGTACATCCGGCTCCCGGATCTTCTGGTAGAATTCCAGATTGCCAGGGGCAACGGTACGATTCGCAAGCTCATGGCCCAGTACAAGAAGTACGCATTGCTCATAATTGACGAATGGCTTCTGTACCCTTTGAAAGAAACGGAAGCCAGGGACTTATTGGAAATCGTGGAGTCCCGGTACAAGCGAAACTCCACGATCTTCTGCTCCCAGTTTGACATTCCGGGCTGGCCGGAAAAGTTGTCTGACCCACTGCTGGCTGATGCCATCTGCGACCGAATCGTCCACGATGCTTACACCGTGGTCATTGGAGGCAAGGAATCCATGCGCAAGCGGAAGGGTTTGCAGGACATCTGACTCCGACTATATTTATGATACCTTGACTGATTTGTTCTGTCCATATTCAACCTGAGCGGTGGGGCTGCTCAATCCGGGCGGTCCCATTGCTCAATTCAAGCGGAACCGCTGCTCAATTTCGCCGGTCGAGGTGATTTTGCTCAGCGGTGTACGCACGCAATAAGCCGTTCAGCCTCTTGTACCTTTTCATACAACTCCTCGGGGGTTCTGGCATAGAGCGAAACACGTTTACCGTCAGAGTCAACAATTCTTGTCCGATAATACTCAATTCCTTTTCTTATACAAGTTCCGTATTCAGGAATTACTTTCTTTTTTCTTGGCATTGTGATCTCCTTTCATTGAGACGATCCAATAACACTGAAACGGAACAACTACTTATGTGCCCACGGTTTTCGGTATGTCACCCGTCGTTCTTCAGGCTTCGCTTGGTATGTGTGTTTTGCTATATATTCCTGGAGAGCTTCTTCTGTAAAGAAGACGCTGCCATTTGGAACGTATTGAATAAAGGCAATAGCACCCGTGTTTCTTGCGGTATCAAGCGATGTTAGGCTTATACCAAGCATAGAGGCTGCTTCTCTACGCGTATACAATTTTTCCATGTCGCGCCTCCTTTCCCGCATAGTATTCATCCTGTGATTTGCTATAAATGCAGCCTCTTTGCTTATGGAGCAACCCGGTAGTTGTGGTTCCAGCGTTTTGGGGATAGGTGATTATTCTGACTGCATTTAGCTTATTCATTTGCTGCCTCCATCTCAAATGTGCGAATTTGAGATTTACACATTTGATCTTTCAATTCGACCTTGCGGGGAATAAGGATATAGTCGTATCCATTGGAATCACACTTGTCACACTGCTCTTTGGCAGCGGCAAACGGATCGAGCCTTTTCACAATATATTTGTTGGAGTGAATATAGTCCTGCAAGCATTTGGGGCACAAACATCTAACATCTGCGTCTCCGCGCGGTGCATAATCCCACAATCCAAATGTTTTTTTCAGTCCGCAACGGATTGCACGCTTTATTTTCTCGTTGTTGATGGCTCCCACAAAGTTCCCAAGATCTTTCTGATTCACACAAGCAACTTGCTCAAGAAGGATCATTGACGGCTTTGTGAGCCCAAACTGTTCACCAATCAGAATATGTGAAGGGAGGTATAGCTTTTTTGTTACTGAAGTAATGGCGGCAATGATCGTCGTTGGGCCATGATCATTTAGCTTATTATCTTGTATGACGACTGCCGGACGTAGGCCATTTTGAATGGAGCCTTCATGCTCGCCGAAATCATAGAAATAGATTTCTCCATATTTTACTTTTTTCTCTTCGTTCATTTCATTTGTTCCTTTCAAGATTAAGTAAGGGAACGCTTATCCGGATAGCTTGAAATACCCTTTCACTAAGTAAGGAATTAGAAGGGGTGTTTTTATGGGTTTACTCCAAAAAAATTTTTCATTTTCTTAATTCCTGCATCTATGGATTGCTGAACAGTAGAAATATTCTTGCCTTCGGCTATTTCGCTTAGAGACATTCCTTCAATGTAGTATTTTTGAATACGTTCACGTTGAAGTGGAGTACAAACGGATAGCCCCTCTGATAAGATCAGTCTTATGCCCAATTCGGGTGCCTCAATGTCCATCTGATCTTCTAAAACCTCAATTGCTCCAAAATCAATCGTATTTGAGCTCCGTTTTCTAAACTTGTTTATGTTCTTGAGGCTTTCTGCATAAATATCTCCGCAAGCAGCGTTACAGAACATGTAAGGGGACAAAGCCTTCATTATCTCTGGATACTTCATCCACAGCTCATTCTCAGTTGTGTCTGAGGAAACTATGAATTTTTCTCTGCCATCCCAATCACCATCAAATACAGTTTGGCAGTAAAAGAAACGGCATTCCTTCACAAAGGACGAGTAGTTCTTTAAGTTTGTGATGTTTGACATTTTGTGATCTCCTTTGAATTTTTGAATTTGGGTTGAAAGTCAAAAATTCAGAGATCACGGATACGCTGCTACATAGCAAAGCCACTGACGTAACATAAAAAGTCCTTTCCGCCTGTTGCGATCCAAAGGACACAACTACGCTGGCGAAAAGGACTCCCGATGCTGCCTGCCTGAAAAAGGGTGCAGAAATCTAAGGGTACCCATACCGCTTTTTCAAAAGAGTTTGAAATCAGCGTATTTGTATCCTTGGCCCTTGTACTTCAGGCTGCGAATATGTATTTGTTGTTTGTCGGTGAGAAAAAGAAAAAGGCCACCGACAAGGTAGACCTATAGATAGAGCTATAGTGTCTTGCCTTGCCGGTGGCCTCTCACGTATGTCTGGAATAACTACCGGTTGGGTTCGGGCATTTCTGCCACACGGTCAAGTGACCTGGAATCGGATTTAGTGTGGCCCTGTTTCAGCCCGACCGCTCCGTCGTGATGCCGTTGATTCAGTTGTCAGATTACCTATTAGGACGGAATAGAGAACCCATTACGAGAAAGCCAGGTATGGGCTTTCTCCAGTACATCCCTCGGTGCTCCTTTGATTCCGCAAATCGCTTTATACACGCTTGCCCAGAACAGCAGATCAGGGGCTTTTGCGGTTTCACCCTCGCCATACTTGACGAGGTAAGCTTCTATCTTCCTTCTATCCAAGCTAAACAGCGCCTCATTGCGCTCTTTAACGAAGTTCTCGATCATCGTCATGTCAGTATCTCCTTAATTCTAAATCGTTGTGTTCCTGCCCTGACGGAGCGTAGATATCAATTACATCATGTCTCCGTCCAACTATTGTACGGACCATTTCAGATCCGCAAGTTTTACATTTTACTCTTATCTGGTTTTTACTGTTCTTAAGCCCCGCAACTTCATTCCGACAGTTCGGGCAATACCAGGAGTAAATCGTCCAATCCTCCAGCATCGCCGTACTCCTTTGCCATTACTTTTGCGAAAGCGGTACGAGCACCTGACAATCGTGCATCTGAAAGCACGGTACACGCCTGGTCTTAACGTATTTCATTATTTGGACTGCGTTTCCACAGCTCTCGCATTCCATCCACCCATCGGTTTCTTCTAAATTAAGAGACTCATTCATAGCCCCGCAAATCGGACATTTCACGTCAACAGAGTTCAACCAAAACATCTCCCATCAATTAAGATAATTTGTTTTAGAGAGCCTTTATTACGTGACGAGCTACACCTTGAACCTCGAAGCTCTTCAGTTTTATGACCTCTCCCGGATACCGTGCTTCATTCTCGTAAGCAAGGATAAAGCACTTTTCGTCGTTGTCGAAGCCAACGTACCTTTTTAGCGTGTTCTGCTGTTCCTGATCGAGCGCAACGACTATATCCCCTTCGGAAGCAGGGCAATTACGCTCTATCACCAGCAGATCGCCTTCGGCGATACCGGCATCGACCATCGAATCGCCTTTGGCTCGGAGAATATAAAAGTCTCCTTTGCCAAATAAAGAAACAGGAAGGCTGACATACTCCTCGACGTTTTCCTCTTCCTCTTCCGGAGAGCCACAATAAATCGAGCCAACTAACGGGGCGGCAATGTAGGCTGTCTTCATTTTGGCACTCTCAGGCGCAGAAAGAATACCTCTGCCGTAATCAAGCAAATCTCTATCGCTAAGCTCCTGGATGTAGCGATGAGTTGTCGATCTGGCCACACCGACACCAGCAGCAACTTCGCTGATTGTGGGAGCAACACGATTTTCTTGATAATACTTATTTACGAACTTCAGTATTTTGTCGAGAGTCCCTTGGTCTTTTGTCCTCATACCAGCACCTCTGTTTCTATCCGGGATTTCAAATCCCGTTATCGTTATTATACTCAACTCGGAGAAAATTACAAGAGGGTAACAGAACGTCAAAAAGGAGGTGCGACCAATCGGCTGCACCTCCTTCAATGAAGAGTGTATCTGGGTTGTAAAGTTGATTATACGGCTTATTTTCTCTTTAAGAGCCAAAAATGATTCTGACCGTCTTCAGAGACCGTCACATTACAGCCAAGCTTCTGACTGTTCTGGCATGTTCTCTCGCGGGACTTCAGATTCGCCCCGAGCATAACGGAAAGAGCTGTGTTTGCAAACGCTGTCGGATTCTCCTTATCCTTTGAGATAGTGAACAGCAGCATGTATTCTTTTCCGTCATCAGGAACAGTGAACTTTCCAATGACTTCCCGAGCATGTTCCCACCCATGCTGCTCATAGATCACCTCAAAATCCGGATTATTCAGGACATTGAGGTATTCCGGCTCCTCACGAGCGGCATCCCCATCATCAGACAGATCATAATCAAAATCTCCCTCGGTGAATTCGTGAGTGTCCAAATAGGTGGTCAGGGAATCAACGATTTCCCGGTACTCATCGGCTGTAATACCGAATTCCTCAGTCGGATCATAGTCTTCCATCAGGGAGAGTACTGTCTCCCGGAACTCTTTAACCTTTTCTTTCATGCGCTGAACTTCGCTCAGATATGACTGCCGGATCTCCCTAGTTTTCTGCAGACGGTCCTCCTGTTCCTTTATTTTCGCCGAGAAAGCCTTGAAAATAGTGTCGTTATCAGCATCAAGGAGCCCCCTGATTTCATCGATAGAGAAACCAGCCATTTGTAGGTTTTTGATTTTCACGTATTGCAGTGCCTGATCCTCATCATAATAGCGGTATCCTGTCCAAGAATCCACCTTAACCGGTTTCAGCAGATCCACATGGTCGTAGTACCGAAGAGTCTGAGGATTGCAGCCGCATAGACGCGAGAATTCTTTGATCGTCATATCCGGCACCTCCTTTCTGAAACCGTTATATCATTGCAGTTTGCTGTAAGGTCAATACCTATTTTCAATTTCCAGAACTTTTTTTGAATCATGTATTCAGCTTCATGAACCCAAGGCAGCCAAATTCAGTCGCAGGCGTAAAACCAAGCGACTTATAAAAGGCAATGGTCTTGTCCGTGTTATCTGTCATGAGTTCCGTTTGATATACATCGGGATAACGGCGGATGATTGCTCTGAGGAGATCGGTTCCTATTCCTTTGCGCTGGAATTCCGGGAGCACAATAATGTCTTGGATGAACAAGATAGAAGCTCCATCGCCCACGGCTCTTATAATGCCAACCAGCCTTCCTTGCGCGGTATATGCGCCGAGTGTACAAAGAGAGTTCTTATATGCCTTTTCCAGCATCTGCGGATGGTCAGTATAGTTTGTCCAGCCGACGCTTGTATACAGGTTCATAATTTCACTGCGATCAAATGTGGTATAATCCCTAATCACAATGCTCGCAGTCTGCCAGTCTTCTCTCGTGAGGATATTTACCTCGTCTTCTTCAGTGGTATCTACTTTTGTTTCGTATGTATCAAAGGCGTAATGCTTGAAGCCACACTTTTCCTGAACCCTCTGCGACTGCTTGTTCCACAGGAAATGACCGCAGAAGATCACATCAAGACCAACTTCTTCAAAAAGATACCGGATCACTTCCTTCACAGCTTCCGGCATCAGTCCTTGCCCCCAATACTCTTTAGAGAGCACATACCCAATCTCACGGCATTTTTTATCTGCAAATTCGGGAAAGTGATCTTCATTGTATTGCTCAATACCGAGAGAACCAATTACTTTGCCCTGATATTCCAAAGCAAAAGTCTTCTTGTGACCGATGAACATATCCAGAATTATTTGGGATTCTTCCTTGGATTCGTGGGGCTTCCAGCCTGCCATCTGACCAACGCCGTCAACAGAAGCATAGGCGTATAAATCATCCAGGTCAGTCTGACGCCAAGGGCGCAGGATCATGCGGCCTGTATGTAAGGTGACATTGCTGATATCAATCTCTGTATTCATAGTATCTCAAACCTTCTTTTTCCTCGATGCAGGGAGCTCATCATACATAGCGTCAATCAACGCCGTTAGGAACTCTCTGCTCTCAACATTATCGACTAACAGCATTTCCTTTGCGCCTTCATATGGCAGTTCCATTCCCGCTTGCGGCATCATGGCTCTTGCAGAAGGGGTTAGCTTGACAAGAAATCTATCATCGTAAAGGCCGCCGATAATCTTTCCACGGTAGTAAAGGATGTATTCTCCCATCATCGCCCGGCAGGAGATCTCATCCAAGCCGGATAATTGATCCAGGATGAAATCGAGATAGGCTTTGCTGGAGGCCATAGCTTACACCTTCTTTATCGGGTGACGGATTACAGTTTTCAGCTTGTCCGGCGCTGTCTTTCTTGCGTCACTCAAATAGATTTCGTGGTGATATCTCAAATCTGTAATGTCAAGAGCATACCCTTGTTCAGACATAAACTGATGCATGAGCTCCACTGTTGCAGGCTCATTGTCGTATGGGCCGATGTGCATGCACTGAACACAGAGCCCCTCATCGTAGGTCAGAAACTCCACCTTGGAAAAATCTGTCTTCCTCTTGCTTGTTGCCTCCTGAATGGCCCAGTCAAAATCGGCTTTTCTCACGAAGTCCGGCAGCCGGATGAGAGAAATCCATTCAAAATTCTCTTTATGGGTATAATCGACTCCGGTGACACCTTCCTGCCACCAAAATCCTTCCAGCGGAGGCACCACATAGTCGAAATACCCTTCGATCTGGCGGCTGCCCTTCTTGCTCATTTTGATGGTAAATGCAATCCCGTAAAGGAGGCCGATGGCGTCCTTGTACTCACCGCTTGCAGCATTGGGATCGCCTTTGCCACGCACGGCAAGGTAATTCATGGGCGGCACCGTCACAAACGACGGCTTGTCCTTCGGAAGGTAGAATTCCTTGTACTCTTTCTTATAATCAAATGCCATTCGTTTTCCTCCTGATCTGAACATAGGTGTAAACTGAGTCCTCTTGCGTGGAATAAGACAACTCCATATGATCCAACAGCGGCAAAAGCGTTTCCTGAATCACTGCCTTGTCCATGCGGAAGGAGCTTACAACCCAAGCAACTCCGGTCGTGTTCACAACCCGCAGGCATTCCCACAGAACAGGTTCTGCGATATGCGCCAGATGGCCGATTGCGTTGTACAAAACAACTGTATCGAAAGAACCGTCCGGGAAGCGCATCGCTGTGGCATCCATGATTTCAAAGCGGAGCCTTTCGGTATGCGTTGCCTCTGGGTTCAACCGCTGGTCATCCAAATCAAAACAGACGACCTCCGCGGCGTGGGCTGTTGCCGCAATAGAAAACTCCGCGCAGCCACAGGCGGGCTCCAACACACGCTTGCCGTCGATGTCCGGCATCAGCCTGGAAATTGCTGTTTCAACTCGTTTCATTGCAGCCTCCGTTTCATTCCGAAAACTCACGCAAGCGGTGCTTTCGCATCTAATCAAAAGTATCCTTCGGACATCAGTAGTTCCAACACTCTTGCTTCTCGTTCAAACATCATGGGATTATATGGGCTCGCACCCACGCTGCGGTTCTTTTGAATTGCCATCAAGGGCGTAACATATTCCAATGTATAGGTTTCCTGCGCCTCGTAAGCGTCCAAATTCTGCCGAACTGCTTCCGGCTCCGCTTTGCACAGATAGTAGTAATTATCCTGAACAAAGCATTCGGAGGAATCCATGTCGCTCCGCTGAATCCGGTGGACATAGCCGTATTCCTTGACCGTCTCAGGCTTGACCACAAGTCCGGCTTCCTCCCGCGTCTCTCGGATCATTGCTTCCACTGGGTTCTCTCCGTTTTCAATGCCGCCTCCTGGGAACTTGTAGTAATCGTATTTCAAGCTGTGGATCATGGCGATTTTTCCATCCCTTATGATGATGCTGCGGGCGGAGTTGCGGACGAAACGGTGGGTGCAGTATTCATAGTCCTTCTTATCCATCTCAAATAATAATCTCATAGCAATTCCTCAATCAGACATGGAATACTTAATATCTCTGAAAGGCTGTCCACTGTAAAATCCGGAACCTCTGCCCCGCAGGAGAGATTTGCATAAACGGCGATCCCTTTCCTAATTTGGATAGTTTTCATGCCCAACTCCTTGGCTGGGCGAATGTCGTTGTCCAGCCGGTCGCCTACCATGACAGCGTTTTCGGGTTTGCAGTTTGCCATTGCCAGCGCCCGCAGAAATATCCCCTTGTCCGGCTTTGATACACCCAACTCTGCAGAGGAAGCAATCACAGAGAAGTATCGGCCAAGTCCCCAAGCGTCAAGACGGCCTTTTGCTCCGGGCTTCTGATTTGCGATGATGCCAAGTTGATAGCCCTTGTCGCACAGAGTCCGCAGGGTTTCCTCGCAATCATCAAAGGGAACCTCGTCCTCGCTGTGCCATGGCGTTTTGTTGAGAGCGAAATACTCGATTGCCTTTTGATCTCCGTTATATCCCGCTTTGGCGTATTGGATACGCTTTTCGGAAAACTGCTCGAAGGTGATGGAGGTGCCTCGGATCATGTCTCTGATCCGATGATTATAGGCTTCTTCCTCGTCCACCAGCGTTGAACCAATATCAAAGAAGACCCAACGAATTGCGTTCATATTATTCATCCCCGAGATTTAAGTCCTGGCATTTTTGGATGGCAAGATCATGATTCTGCTCCGCAGCTTTCTTATACCAGTGCTTTGCCTTTTCCATATTAACAGGCGTCCCAATCCCTTCTTCATAGAAATATGCGAGATTGAATTGGCCGTCACGATCACCATGCTCTGCGGCACGCTGCGTCCAATAAAACGCCTTATCCGCGTCCTTCTCCACACCGATCCCGTCATAGAAAAAGTAGCCCACTTGACATTCGGCAAGGGGATAGCCCTTCTCAGCAAGTTCCATGTGTCCTTCAAAGCACTTCTCAAACTGCTTTGTGTTCCAGTATTTCTCGATCAGTTCATTGCAACGGTCAAACTCCGAACATGGTTTATAATAAGTTTCTGCCATCTTCAGTACCTCAATCAAATCATTTCATTCCGCTATGCATGGGTTCGTTTTTTGTCAAGTCAAAAAGAGCCTCATAAATACATATCCATCCTCAATCGTATCGGAAAGACAAAAGCCCTGCTTTATCCAGAACTCCTGCGCAGCAATATGTTCCATCTTTACCGGAGCAGAGATTCTGCAGGCAGAGAATTCCCTTTGCAAATACTCAATACAGAGCTTTACCGCCTTTGATCCATATCCCTTCCTCTGAAATGCATCGTCAATTAAGAAGTTGATGATTTGATAATTGTCTTCTCCCACATACATGGAAACAAACCCAACTATCGTGTCATCGCTGTATATGGCAAACGGCCTTGTGTCTTGATAGTAAACCCATGCTTCCGCCAGTGAATAGGTCACAGGATCAACAAAATCCTCATTCTCTACACTTGCTCTCAAAAGCAGGCATTCTCTGAAGTTATCTTCACTGATGGCTCGCAGCTCAATCATCGGATTATCCCCCTGCGTATGCTTCACAACTTGCTTCTCCTATCATATCATCAATCTGTCGGTACAGTTCTTCATACACCTGATCTGCTATCGGCTTTTTCGGTGTCCAGAATGCATGGAGCACCTGAGGTTCCGGGGAATCTCCCAAAAGCTCCTTCACCTTCTCATACGCAAAGTCATTTGCGTCCCGTTCATAGGGCTGTCCAAGATATAGTTCCGTGAAATAGTCTATTGATCCATCGAGCTTGCATTCTTTCCATTTGCCGTCAACGAGTTTATAACAAGTTCCATCATATTGGATGACATAGAGGCGGCTCCTGGAAATCAGCCCGTCAAAGCGCTCCGGGTGCAAATACTGCAAGGCATGGCGAAGCTCATGAAACAGATAGAACATCTGCTCGTACTCCGGTTGAGATTGGAGCATCTCTTTGTTGATGAACAGCGTATTGACAGTTGGATCAAACGTACCGTTGGCCGTTTCATATCCCTTCGGCATGTCGAAGGAAAGGTTGATCGTTAAACTGTTTCCTTCGCAGTACATGCGAAAGTGTTTTTCATAATCTACCATGTTACTCATATCTGCACTCACTGCACTGCGTGAGGTTCCGAATCTGTTTCTCCGCCCGTTCACAGGCGGCTTTGTTGTCAGCCTGAAACGGTTTGATGTAGATCGTATCTTTCCGTACAGTCCATGTGGCAATGCATTGTCCCTTATGTAGGATGACCGGTTTGATGATCCCCTGGAGGTTGTAAACATCACGAAGATGTTCCGTTGGTACCATTCCGTTCTCTTTTTTCTCGTATCCTACCAGAAGCGGATCGAATCCAGGCAGTACGAAAATCGCATTTGTGGCCTTTGAATCATAGACAGTACCCGTTTCCTTAATAACAACGCCGTCGATCCAGATAAGCATACCCGATGAAGCCGAGACACATTGCTCCATCAGCCTTTTTGCTTTTGATCTCGTATAGCGGAAGAAATATACAGCGTCACTGATGGAGCATGGAGCATAGTTTTCAAGATAACGCTTCATCTGTTCGAGTTCTGCTTGTTCCGCTGACATGATTGACATCTTCGGCGCAAACGCATAGGAAAGGTCGTCGGATATAGTCTGGATGATCTCGCCCCGCTCCATGAGGATACGGGGAAGTCCACCCCAGGCATTAAACAAATAATCCATCGTTTCCTTCGGCGCTCCGCTTTCCTGAAAGGATCTGACGATGTCTTTTCTCTTTGTGACGCCGGCCTCGATCAGGCGGAGCATCCGATCCTCGGCTTGGCACTTGATCGCATGGGAGACAACGGAATGATCATCCCAATATTCTTTCATGTAGGGAGAACGATTGCCCTCATGCATATAGAGGTCATAATCGCAAAACTCATGGATATGCATGGTTCGGCGCAACGTCCATGCACGGAAGAATCTTTCTGGCTCGGCATCCATGTCTATACCGCGCACCTTAGCAACCCATTTGGAGTATCGGAGAAACTGGCTTTGAATGCCGAGCATCTTTGTGACTGAGATGTCATCTCGACATAGCAATCTTCCAATGTGTTGTGAAACGATGTCAGTCTTATTCATTCTTCCTCCATACCCGCATCACTTCAGATCATATACCCACTGATCACCATCTTGCCGGTAGAAAAACTCGCTCAAACCATCCTCGACGAAAACACGAATCATATCCTGCATATCAAGGGACAATTTCAGGCTTGTGAGCTGATCCATCTCTGCCCACCAGACCTCACCCTCATTTGAAGATTGCAGGACGCCATCAAATCGGTTCGTTTTATAGAACAGCACTACATATCTGCATTCATTTTCAACCCAATCTTTGATTCCGCATAATTGTGGCGAGTAGATATCCAATCCTGTTTCTTCTTTTACTTCTCGGATTACTGCGTCCGAAAATGATTCTCCCAGCTCGACATGACCGCCGGGAAATGTGACTCCAGGCCAATCCTTCTTTTTCCTGTCTATAACCACGACCTTATTACCATCGCTTATCATACACAGATTCGTAAATTCGACTTTTTCAACCATAGCCATTTCCTCGTATATCTTTGCTTATAAGCACTCTCTACGTTTCGCTTCGTCTATCAACTTCGGTTGGATTAGCGGATACGTCCACTGATCTACGAGCTGATCCGTAATAACAATTCGCTCGATCTCGCTATGCAGTTCTGGCTCAAAAGAATGGATGTCTGCGTAGTAAAGCATCCCAAAGGTTTCTTCCCCGTTAAAGTTATCTGGAGCAGTAACGGAATACACACAAACCGGCTTCAGTGTGTACCTAATTGCACCTGTTTCTTCATAGAGCTCTCGCTTGGCGGTGTCCATAATGGATTCGCCGTCTTCTCGGTGACCGCCGGGAACCTCGTATGTATTTCTTTTCCTGTGCTTGCAAAACACCCATTTATTGTTTGTCTTTGCTATGATGACAGCAAATTTCAGCAAGCTGTCATCAACTTCATCGTAAAACTTTACCTCGACCATTTCTCATGTCCTCCACGAATTCCGTTATGATCACTCATACTCTGTCCTAAGTGTCAAGTGTTCTGGAAGGTTGAATATGGCTGTTTTGAGGAAGATCGGATAGAAATATTCATTCTGCAAACGCTCAAATTCCAGCCATTCAAAGTCGTGCATATGCTGACCCTCGTGAAGCGTGAATCGTTCACCTTTATCTAACAGGCCTGTTTCTGAAACGTCCATCAGAAAGTAGAGGCAGATTTCGTGGTAATGCAGTTGATCCACATCTTCGGTGAAAAAGCCTTGGTTCAGCCATAACGGGCGGACGATCTTTGCTTTGATATTCAGTTCTTCTTCCACTTCTCTGACAGCAGCGTGTTCAGCCGTTTCGCCCATCCGAACTCTGCCTCCGGGCAAATAGTAATACGGGGAACGCTCGTCGTGCATGGCTAATATTCTGTTCCCCGAAAGTATGATGGCACAGACTCTGTAATTAAACTTGTCTTGTCCTGAAATAAAGGAAATGTCCATTGGGTTCTCCTTCATAAAATGGAATGTGTATTACTCAATAACCTTATCCGAATATGGCATCAACAACTTTCTTATTTCAACCAGATTCACCGTTTGATATTTATCTGCCCATTTGAGAAGTTCTCTCAAGGACTTCAAACGAGATATCATGGAAGTGGATTTCCAACTTGTCTTTATATTTGTTCAGTAACTGCATCATCGTTTCGTTCAGCGGACACTGGATCGAATAATAGTAAAAATCTATCTTCATCATATGTGTTACCCCTACAAATCTGATTTTAGCGGTTCAGCCATTCTTTTAGTCGAGTAAACACTTCTTCCTTATCTTTCACAGATATTACCCCATTCTTATTCACCGCATAATGATGACCAAACTCGCTATCAGTATAAGTGCTCCCGTTGAGCACAATGGGCTTATCATATCTTGGCCTTACATGAATATGAAGATGAGGGTTGGGTGCTGACTCTTTATAGAAACTATTCATCAAACAACTCCAATTACATAAAGCTGCTCCTAAAACAGCCTTTAAGCATGCCTCCACTTTACAAATCAGATTGCGAAGCTCGTCCCATTCGTCATCCGTTAGCTCTGACAATGAATTGCAATGACGTTTCAAAACCAATATACATCGTCCAATATAATCCTGCTCATCTGAAAGGAAAACAGACCATGATTTACTTTCGTACACCTGAAACTGTTTGTCTTCTTCAGATAGGTTACACCAATCACAATGATCCATTTTATTCACCTACAAACATAGATTTCTCATGATCCTCACAAAAGGGGACTTATAGAACAAATGTATTCTTTATCAATCTTGCAACTTCGTCAGGCTCTTTATCCGAATTGTCGATCCTGAGGTAGTTATCAAAAGTGATCTCGCCCTCATAACTGACGCATCTATGATTTTTATCATCATTGATCAAACGCTGATTTGAAATCTCTATATCTCTTTTGGATGCCTTGTTCTTCAGCCTGTTCTCAGTAACATTTCTCCTCAGTCTGATCTCTTGCGGAGCGATCAGTTCAACATAATAGAATTCTGTTCCATAGGGTTCAAATAATCCCTTGACATGCTCCAGATACTCCCACTCTGATGGCATATCAAAATCCATCATCAAGGTAAAGATCATCCCATAGTTTTCAGATGCGGCGAAATTTTTGAAAATCAAATCGCGCATTTCAGCAATCGTCTTCCCGTCATATCTGCCGAAGATCTCGATCACTGGTTCGATAGTCATGTGGTTGTGAAAGAGCCGTAAGTCAGTAATTTTCATCAATTCTTGACCAACTGTCATTTTCCCAACAGCCGCATCACCAATTATAAATAATAGTTTCATAGAACACCTCAGCAAGCCGGAAGTTATAGATTTCTTTTCACCATCACAATTTCTTCGTTCTGATACTCAATTTCAAACCCATTCTTCAGAAATAATTTATAAGATGGATTATCGGCTGCAATATCATCATGAAGTGCCGCAATACCATTATTTTTTGCAGCTATGCATAGTTGCTGCAGTGCGTCAGTTCCATATCCGCGATTACGATATTGAGCGAGAACAATAACATCACAGATATAAATATCTCGGAATTCATCATAGTGATATGCGATTTCTCCGACATATTCATTCTCGGAATTCATCAAATAACGATAATAACGACTGGCTCCCGGATTTCTTACCCAGGATTCATACCAGGATTCCCATTCCTCTTCTGGAAAAGGAATTGTACCTCCCCACCTGGCGTTATAAGACATGGTTTCTTCATCTGCCATCAGATTTTTTCTAAACCATAAATCATCAAAAGCAGGCTTGACCAAAGTAAGCATCATTTATTCTCTCCTGCAACTACCGATTTACCAGCGTTTCATGTTTTTCTCAAACTTACTAATATAGGATTGTTTCAAATCCTCAGCAGATATTCCATAGCAAAGCAACACGTCATTGTAGTACATAAGAACATCTGCCAATTCTTCAATAAGATGCTCTCGCAATTCCGCGTCTTGGCTTGCTTTCTCACCGCCATGCTTTTTTATAATATCAATTACTTCGCCTATTTCTCCGATCATCCATAGCAACTGATCTTTTCCACGGTCAGGACAAATCGGTTTCCATTTATCTTTATACTTATCCTGCAAAGCCTTTTTCATTTCAAGCATTTCGTTGATTCCGAAATCAGCCATTGTTTTAACCTCACAAGTGTAGATTCATAATGCCAGCGACAGAATACCGGCGCAATAGGAGATCCGAGAAAAAGCGAGCGTCGGGAAATCTTTCTTCAGCTCGTCAATGACGAAGTAGATTTCATCATCATCCCATTCGTCACCCACGTCCTTCCGGCACTGTTCCAGTTGCCTTCGGTTATCAAAGGCCACGTCACCGATCAGAATCTGTCCGTCTGGGTTCAGATGATCGCACAGCACACGCAGGAAGGAGACCTTCTGTTTATCGGTTAGATGATGCAAGGAGTAGGTCGCTACGATGAAGTCATAGTGCTGTGCCAAGAGTGGCTCCACCAATCCCTGAGTGAAATCGCCTTGGTACAGATGTGCATTGGGCATCTTTTGGAAAGCCAGCTCAATCATCCGCGCTGAAAAGTCCTGGCCGTAGATGTTACAGCCGTTTTCGTACAGCTTCGTTGTGAGCGTTCCGGTGCCGAAGCCAATGTCCAGGACAACAGCGTTCTTTTTCTCCATAATGGTCTTATAGATGGTTCCCAACACATTTTTATATCCGGCAAAAGGATAGGTGTTTCCTTCATCAGATACGCCTACAGTTTTGTCGTATCCGTCTGCCCACAAGTCGAATCCTTTATTATCAAGCATTGATATCCTCCAAATTGCGGTGTTCGTTTTGCTTACTCAGAAAGTGCCTCCGCAGCAGTCCGTACCATTTCGGCATACTCCGCTTTAACATCTTCGGGAGACTTAATTGCAACTCTTCCTCCAAACCCAAATATCCAGCTATAAAAGACGCTACCAACAGAGGTTTCAATTACGGCGCGGAAGGATTTCATATCATTGGCCAGCACATGAACATCTTTACCAAACTTATCTATGATCGCATCCATAACATCGTTGCTGCACACCAGTTCGATCTGCTTTCTCTGGCCATTGTACATCCGGAACATTGAGTTCAGGTAGACATTCAGGTCAAAGTTCTTCGGAG